>Ga0074197_1000291_pt1 | contig 69469 bp, 59 predicted proteins | sample EPASupsiteSAE305_FD_64526 | JGI IMG/M metagenome (GOLD analysis project Ga0074197, IMG submission 64526) | Bioremediated contaminated groundwater microbial communities from EPA Superfund site, New Mexico - SAE3-05 reassembly with SPADES | ecosystem: Environmental > Aquatic > Deep subsurface >... | reverse complement strand
AGATGTATTGGCCAAAAAATTCAGGTATAGAGGCCTGAACAAAGCGGCAAGCATTTTGATTGTACTCCGAACGGACCGGCATCCTCAAGAAAATTTCCATAATTTCATGCATCTTTCTTATCCCCCCGAACTGCCGGTCAGCGAGCAGCGGGATCGCATCGTTGCCGCCATCCGCGACCAGCAAGTTTTAATCATCATCGGCGACACCGGTTCAGGCAAAACCACCCAATTGCCCAAGATGTGCATCGAGGCGGGACGGGGCGCAGACGCTAGGATCGGTTGCACCCAGCCGCGGCGGATCGCCGCCCTGTCGGTGGCCGAACGGGTGGCCGAGGAGATCAGGGCACCGGAAAAAGTCGGCTACAAGATCCGCTTCCATGACCAGACCACCTCAAACACCCTGATCAAATTCATGACCGATGGGGTGCTCCTGGCTGAAACCCGTCAGGATCAGCAGCTTCGCCAGTACGACACTCTCATTGTCGACGAGGCCCATGAACGGAGCCTCAATATCGATTTCCTCCTCGGCTACCTGAAAAATCTGCTGCCCGTGCGGCCCGATCTCCACCTGATTATCTCCTCGGCAACCATCGACGCCGAGAAATTCAGCACCCATTTCGGCGGCGCCCCGGTTATTTCGGTTTCCGGCCGGACCTACCCGATCACCACCCTCTACCGCGAGGCGGTCGATGAAGACGATTCTGAAATTTCCTATGTTGACCAGGCCATTGCCGCAGTCGAAGAATTGACCCTCCAGCCCCTGGGCGGCGACATTCTGGTGTTCATGCCCACCGAGCGCGACATCAGCGACACCCTCGACGGATTGCAGCATTTGAACGACAGCCACCTGCTGCTGCCGCTCTTCGGCCGTCTGCCCGCTGCCGACCAGCGAAAGATCTTCCGACCGTCAAACCGGCGCAAAATTATTGTCGCCACCAATGTGGCCGAAACCTCGGTCACCGTGCCGGGAATCAGCTTTGTCGTCGACACTGGCCTGGCGCGGATCGCCCGTTACAATCCTCGCACCGGCACCACCAGTCTCAAGGTGAGCCGGATTTCGCACGCCAGTTGCGAGCAGCGTCGCGGCCGTTGTGGTCGAACCGGGCCCGGCACCTGCATCCGCCTTTACAGCGAGGAGGATTTCCAGAGCCGCGAACTCTTTACCTTGCCAGAGATTCAGCGTTCCAACCTGGCCGAGGTCATCTTGCAGATGATCAACCTCAAACTGGGCGACCCGGCCCGCTTCCCGTTCATCGATACGCCACCCGCCACCGCCATTCGCGAAGGTTATCGCCTCCTCAAGGAACTGGGGGCGATAACCGGCGCCCAGCACCTGACCGCCAACGGCCGCCTAATGGCCCGGCTGCCCCTCGACCCGCGCATCTCCCGGATCATCATCGAATCCATGGCGCTCGGCTCGAGCCGGGAGATCGTCATCCTGGCCGCTGCCCTTTCCATCCAGGATCCCCGCGTGCGGCCGCCGGACAAGGAGCACAAGGCCGATGAGGTGCATCGCCAGTTTGTCGAAAAAACCTCGGATTTTCTCACCCTGCTCAATATCTGGAACGCATTTTTTATCCCTGGCGAGGCGGCCCCATCGAAATCCCAGCTCTCCCGTTTCTGCAAGGCTCATTTTCTCTCCTGGCAACGGATGCGGGAATGGATCGACGTCCATGAGCAGATCAGCCGGCTGCTCCGTGAGAGCAAGGCCTGGCAAATCAACGAAGCACCAACGGGCTACGATGGCATCCATATCGCCTTAACCAGCGGTTTCTTGCGCAACATCTGCCTGAAAAAAGAGAAAAACATCTATCTTTCCGCAGGCAACAAAGAGGTGGTGCTCTTTCCCGGTTCCGGCCTCTATAATAAAGGGCCGCAGTGGGCGGTGGCTGCCGAATTCGTCGAAACCACCCAACTGTTCGCCCGCACCGTGGCCACCATCGAAGTTGGCTGGCTGGAGCGGCTGGGGGGGGAGTTGTGCAAACGTTCCTGGTCGGATCCGCACTGGGAGAAAAAAAGCGGCAAGGTCCTGGCCCTGGAGCGGGTCAGCCTGTTTGGCCTGCCCATCGTTACCGGGCGCAAGGTCGAATATGGCCGGATCAACGAAACAACCTTGCTTGAGGCCCGAGACATCTTCATTCGCTCAGCCCTGATCGACAACCAGCTGGGCGGTCAATACCCCTTTCTCGAACACAATGTGCAGCTGGTCGCCGGATTTCAGGAAATGGAAGAGCGGTTCCGCCGCCGTGATATCGTGGTCGATGAGGAAGTGCTCTACGCCTTTTACGATGCCCGGCTGGGGCGAGTGTACGACCGTTTCACCCTGAACCGGCAACTCAGGAGTAAAAAGAACGACCGCTTCCTGCGCATGACCGAGGAAGACATCTGCCTGGCAGTGCCGGATGCCGAAGAATTGTACCGTTTTCCCGCATCGATCCGGTGCGGCGAGTTCGAACTGCAACTCACCTATCTCTTTGCTCCCGGCGACGAAGCCGACGGGGTCACTGTTCACATCCCCCGCAACCTGCTGGCGCACCTCAACCCGCAGGTCTTCGAGTGGCTGGTCCCCGGCCTGCTGCCGGAAAAACTGCTGCTGCTCTGCAAACGGCTCCCCAAGCAGCTGCGCCGCCGGATGGTGCCCCTGCCCGATGCCGTCGACCGGCTCATGGACGGCCTTTCCCTTTCCAAAGGTTCGCTCTACCAGGAATTGGAGCGCGCCATTTTTCGCTGCTATCAAATTACCGTGCACCGCAGCGACTGGCAGGCGGATGCCTTGCCGGCCCATGTGCGCATGCGCTTTCTCCTGGTGGATGAACAGGGAGCAACGCTTGCCGCCAGCCGCACCTTCAATGATCTTCTTGACTACGAGCAGTCCATCGGCGGCCGCGCAAATGCAGCTGGCCCGTTGACCCTGCCGCCGGTCCGGGAAATCGATGCCGGCGAACTCGACGCCATCGAAAAAAAGTTGCCGCTTGCCGGCCAGGACGGCCGGATCATCGGCCTGTACTTTCCAGCCTTGCAGGTTAACGAACGGCTCAATACCGTACAATTGCATTATATGGATAACGAAGCCGAGAGCCGGCGGCTGAACCGGTTTGGTCTGCAATTTTTCTATGGCCTGCACTTTACCAAAGAGATGACTGCGGTCCGCAAGCTCTGCAAGGCCTCGCTCACCAGTCATTCCGCCTCCTGGTTAAGCCTGGGGGCCAAGACCTCGGCCGCCGAACTGCGGGGCAATCTCCAGGCTTTTCTTCTGGATGACCTTTTTGGCACCGCTACGGGGGAACTCCCCTCGTGCGCCCAATTCCAGGAAACCGTGAACCGGGCCCGAGAACTGGGAGTGCTGCCCACCGCCACCGCGCTGCTCGACAAGGTTACCGAAACCCTGCGGCAACGGCGAGCGGTGAAAAACCGGATCACCGAATGGGCGGCTCGGGCACGGATAAATAAAAATTACCAGCAAGCACTGCACCACGAATACCTTGCCGCCCTTGAACGAATCGTGCCGGAAAACTTTCTCCAGACTGTGCACGCAGAACAATTGCTGCACAAGCCCCGCTATCTCCAGGCCCTGGCCCTGCGGATCGAACGGGCCGAGCACTCGCCGCTCAAGGATGGCAAAAAGGCCGAACGGTTGCAGGCACCGCTGGCCCGGGTGCAACAGATGGCTCATTTCAACAGCCCGACCGCGCCTTGCCGTACCTGTCAACTGGAATACCTTGAATTGCTGGAGGAATTCCGGGTCTCCATCTTTGCTCCGGAACTGGGCACGGCACAGCCCGTTTCCGAGCAGCGGCTGCTGCAGAAATGGCAGGAAGTGGAAAACATCTGCCGCCGGGTGGAGTAAACAGTGCACCGAGTGGCTTCTTGCATCAACAATCGATCACTGGTTGCGCTTTTTCATCCGATAGCCTACTCTTTTTATGAAGCGCAATGTGTTTTGCATCGCATTCTCTATGGACCAAACAGCCAACAAGCCGCACCGAGAACCATGAACAGCGCACACACCGCCACGGATCACCCAATCCTCACCATCAGTTATGACACGATCAGAGACCTGGCCTTTTTCCAGGAACAATACGACCGCCTGACCCACGAAATACAACAGGTCAGGGTCCAGCTGGAAAGCAGTCCTTCCCTGGAGCCTGGTTCGCCGGGAGCCGAGAAACGGGAAGAGTGGCGATCCTGGCTGCAACTTCAGATCAAGAGCAAGCAGCACCTTCGGGAAGATTTGCTCGAGGCGATGCATGCCAAAAACATACGCATCGAGCAATTACCGGAATAACCGCACCGGCCCTTGTTGCCTATGGCCCCTGCTCTTCCCTAATGACGAATAATTTTCAATACACCCGAGCATAAAAAAAATAACAATGCACTCCCTTCATCGACACATTAACACTGTAACATTACTTCTTGCCTGTACGTTATTTTTCACCAATCAATCTTTTGCCGGAACACCGCCTGGCCGGTTCTTTCTCATGGGCAGCGGCACGATGCAGCTGAAAAACCTGCGCAACAACCGCGAAGCCAAGGTCAGCCTGCTGCTTCAAGACGGCTCGTTCAACGAGGAGGCTTTCAACAAGGTGGACTGGTTGTTCGATTTCCCCACCGAAGAAAAAGGCGAGCACATCTCTCCCCGGCTGCTGTTCATGCTGAGCTATTTTGCCGACCGCCTGGCGCCCGGCAAGAAGATCAACATTGAATCCGCCTACCGCAGCCCGGAATACAACAATCAGATCCGCGAACAAGGCAACAATGCGGCCCGGACCAGTGCCCACCAGGACGGCATGGCGCTGGACTTCTGGCTGGAAGGGGTGAGCGGCAAACGGATCTGGAAGACGATCAAGGAGAAAAACTGCTGCGGCATTGGCCATTATGGCGGCAAGATTGTCCATCTGGACGCCGGACGGCCACGATTCTGGGAGGCAGCCACCTCAGGCGCACGAACCAAGGAACCGGATTACAACCGCCATCTCTATCTCTCGACCGACTTCGACCGTTACAAGCCGAAGGAACGGGTGCGGCTGGCGTTTTCCAGTATCAGCAGCTATGATTTTGGTGTTCATCCGGTGGCGCAGGTGTTTCGCGTCGGCGATCCCAACACCCCGGTGACAGGCCTCCGCCTCAACCATGGGACTGAGACCGACTGCCTCCGAATAGGGGACCGGAAGATCGCCCGGGCGCTGACCGCCTCCCTGCCCGCCTATTTACCTGCCGGACGCTACACGATCAAAATGGAGTTCTGTGAAAAACCGTTTGAACAGATGCCCCCTGAGGTTTTTTCCAACCCGATCGAATTGATGCCCTGATCGGAAGGTTCTCGCAAAGGGGCGAAACCCCTGCCGAACAGGGGGCACCCGACATGCAGGCCAGCTTTTATTTCCATGGCGACATATCGCAGCTGCTCCGACCCCGTTGGCGATCGCTGTACCCGATTGTCCAGCCGGTCACCCGCGCCGCCTCGATCAAGGATGTGATCGAATCCTTTGGTCCGCCGCACACTGAAATCGGTGCCATCACCTGCAACGGCCAGCCGGTTGACTTTTCCTGGCCGGTCAACACGGGCCAGCGTTTCGATTTCTTCCCGGTCACCCCGCCCTGGGACGTGACCCGCCCGACCCTGCTGCGCCCCAACCCGTTGCCCGGCCTCGGATTCATCGTCGATATCAATGTCGGCCGACTCGCCCGCTACCTGCGGATGGCCGGATTCGATACCCTCTACGAAACCACCTGGGAGATGCAGGATATCCTGCGGACAGTGCAGCAGGAACAGCGCATTCTCCTGACCCGCAATCTGGACCTGCTCAAAAGAAAGCAGGTGGTGTTCGGTCGCGCCATCCGGGCAAACACGCCCGCCGAACAACTGCGCGAGGTGCTCGATCTCTTCGGCTTCGCACAGCCGCCGCACCCTCTCTCCCGCTGTCTCGAATGCAACGGACTGCTCGAACCGGTGCCAAAAGAAAAAATTCTCCACCGGCTCGAACCGCTCACCACCCGCTACTTTGACGCCTTTTACCTCTGCCGCCGCTGCGATCATATTTATTGGGCCGGCAGTCATGCCGACCGGATGCGGCTGACCCTGTTTGGTTGAAAGACTCGCTGGCGTCGGCCTTTTTCTCCGACGAACTCCCCGCCAGCGCAGCCGAGAAACGATGACGGCGTCCGGCCAAAATGGTACTGTAGCTGTCCAGATCGGAACGGCAACAACACGAAACAGCGCACAAGGAGGCGAGGGATGCCCAAGGGGTTACTGATCGTATTTACCGGCAATGGCAAGGGCAAAACAACCGCGGCGCTGGGCATGGCGATGCGGGCGGCGGGGCACGGCCTCAAGGTCTGTTTCATCCAGTTTATCAAGGGCGGCTGGCACTACGGTGAGCTCGACGCGGTCAAACGGTTCGAAGGGTTGATTGACCTGCACGTCATGGGCAAGGGGTTTACCTGGAAATCCGAGGATATCGAAGAAGATGCCCGTCTGGCCCGCGCAGCCTGGGATTTTGCCTGTGCCGCGATTGCATCAGGGACCTATCATACCGTGGTGCTCGACGAGTTCACCTACCTGCTCCACTACAAGATGCTGGCGCTCGAACCCTGCCTGCACGTTCTTGCCGGCCGCAATCCGGAGCAGCATGTGGTGATCACTGGTCGATACGCCCCAGAACAGCTCATTGCCGCCGCCGACCTGGTCACCGAGATGCAGCTGATCAAACACCCCTTGACCAGCGGCATCAAGGCGCAAAAGGGTATCGAATTCTGATCGGCTCTCGGACCCAGCTCAATAACGGCAACATGCTGAAACTTAACCAAAAAAATCCTCTTGACCAAAACGGCCAAGAGGCTTTTTCAAATTCTAGTCTGGCGAGTGTGCGGGGCGTGCTCTTCCTCTCACGCCCAGGGCGGCAACAGCCAAGCATCAGTTGGTCAACAATCGGGCTTCTTGCTCAAGCCATTTCATGGCTTTGCCATAAAATTTAGCCTCATCAATACTCACGTTGGCATATGCAGTGAATGGTTCCAATGGGAGCTGGTCCGAACAGAGACGAATTTCGCTGTCATCCAGAAACCGGACCACCAGAGTGCTGTCTTTGAGCAGCAGGCTCTCTTCAAAAACAGAAACCAGGGTATCGGTGTTCAGCACCGAAAGCTCTTCGTCTATTTCCGCTGAGCGTAAATCGATAATTAATTCCCGACAATGGGGCATGCTCAGCATGGCCTGGGCAACCTGGAGGATGTCCCAGCCGGCATCATCGTCCATTTCCCCTGAAACAATGATCGAATAGACCAGGCCGTCCGTACTTTTCATGATTCTGAATCGCATATATCCCTCCCTTGGATTTATCTGATTATTCCCTTAATCTCATGCAATCAAAGAACTCCGTCTCTATCAAGGAGCGGTTCCTGTACGATTGATCTTCCTGATCACACGCACGGAAGTTTTCCTTACATGTTCTATCGACCCACCCCTGAAGTTTACTTAGCAAAAAAAGACCGCCTCCTTAAAAAAGACGGCGGTCACAATCCTGCGGCAGAAAACAACGGGCGTATTTTTATAAAAAACAAGATTATCCCGCAATTTTGGGATAATATTGCTGCATACAAGTTGACTGGCAACCGGTCCAGGTCGTTCTTATTGATTCACGCTTAATTTTGACCAGGGGCCGACCGATAGGAATATGAGGCAGGGATCGCTTTGATGTGCGCACACAGGACAGGATGAGACATCATGAAATTCAGGATGCAACCGATACATGTTGTTGCCAATGTGGCCCAACCTCTGAAAACAAAAGAGAAAACGGGAAAAACCGACTGTGCGGGCATCAACGGAACGACGGCGGGAGCAAAAGGGTCTGTTCGTACCGGATCAACGATTGCGGTACACTCCAATTTTGAACAATTCCTGGCGGAACAAACCACTCTCCGGTCCGCCAAAAACACGAAAGAAAAGGATGTTTCCGATTCTCGCAACCCCTCGCTACCGACACAGGAAACCGCAACTCGCGGCGAAACCATGCATACCCTGCAACAAGGGGAAACCATCTGGGAGTTGGCAAGGGAACGTTATCAGGTCGATCCGGCAGAGATTTTGCGCCGCAATAATATCACCAACCCCGGCAAGCTTCAGGCCGGTCAAGAGATTCGGATACCTGCTCGAGAACAATCGGGTTTCACCAGCGCTTCCGAAGAGGTGACCGCCGGCTGGTACGGGAAGTATCATCACGGCAAGCTCATGGCCAACGGCAAACGCTTTGACATGCACGGGGCCACCATCGCCCATCGCGAAATCCCCATCGGCACCAAAGTTGAGCTGGAAAATCCGAAAACCGGAGAAAAGGCCAAGGCCGTGGTCACTGACCGGGGACCTTATCACGAGGGTCGAGATGTCGATCTCAGCTACGGTTTGGCCAAACGGCTTTCCCTCGCCAAAAAGGGGGTAGGCAACCTCAAAATGCGGGTACTGTAAAAAAACTCCGCACCCGATTTTATTCGCAATCGCAACGAATCGACATCTCCCAGGCTCGCAGGAGGCAGGCAGCCAGCACGCTGTCCGCCGCTTTTTCCGGATCGGGCAAGGGATTATGATCCGCCAGTACCCCGGTCAATTCTTTGCTGCACCATTGCCGCTCCTCCCTGGTCAACAGTCTCCCCTGGTCGGCAACCTCCCGCAGGGCGCGGACGTTCATCTGCCCTCCTGTTTACTCCCCACCCGCCTCAACCGCTCGCTTCGCCGTTAACGCACGGCTCCTCGGCTCCCAGGCATACCACAACAAACCGGTCGAACAACCGGCGATACCGGCGATTTCCCATGGCTTGAGGGCCTCTCCCAGGAGCACCCAGGCCAGCAGGGCGGTGGTCACCGGGACAAAGGACATGAAAAGGGACACGGTGATCGTGCCCAGATGGCGGATGGCGTAGGCGACGCAGATCAGAGCCAGAACATTGACGACGATGCCTTGATAAACCGCCTGAACAGCTATATCTTGCAAGGAAGCCTGGGCGAAACCAGAGGGGAAGAAGTACCACAACGGGGTAAACAGAACCACATTGACCGTTGGCACGACCACCACCACGTCCCGCCAACTCATGCCGCAGAGACGGATGCCGGTCATGTGGAAGGTATAGCAGAGGGCGGCGGTCAGCAGCAGCACAATCCCGGTGGCCCGATCCAGGGCAAAGACCCCTCCCCCGGTCATGACGAGGTTGGACAAAAAAATCAGGCCGATGGCGGCATAGCGGTGCAAGGCTATCCGCTGCCGAAACAGCACCCAGGCGGCAATGGCCCCCAGCACCGGCAGCATGCCGTTGACCAGGACGCCGGCATGGGCGGCCCGCAGCACCTTGAGCCCGTAAAACGAGAGCATGGTGTAGGGAAAACCAACGCCAAGGCCAACCACCAGGTACTGCCACAGATGAAATCGTTTCCAGGGATGACGGCAGAGCAGTGGTGAAACCACCAGGAAAGCGGTCCAATAGCGCAACAGGGTGATATCAGCCGGTTGCAGCTGGGTGTGAACGCCGTAGCGGGAAATGGTAATCCAGCCGGACCAGATGAAGACCATAACCAAAGCGGCCAGGTGCGGTTTGATCGTTTGCATGTGACGGCAAGCAATACCTCGAATCATTACCTGCCGCAAGCCTTTAACAGTTTCCGCCCGACAGGGCATGAACTGGCCAGAAGCAACCCGCTCCGCACGAGGAGAACCCCATGAGCCGACCATTGATCCACCCAGAGACGCTCACCGCGCTTCGTTTCGATAACCGCTTCACCCGCCTTTTGCCTGCTGACCCGGTGGGCGAAAATAGAAGGAGGCAGGTGCATGGCGCCTGTTATTCGCGGGTGCAGCCCATACAGACCGCTCATCCCCAGCTTGTGGCCTATTCCCGGGAAGCCGCCGCCCTGCTTGATCTCACCGAGGCGGACTGCCGCTCCGGGCAGTTCGTTCAGGTTTTTTCCGGCAACCGGCTGCTTGCGGGCATGGATCCCCATGCCGCCTGCTACGGCGGGCACCAGTTCGGCAACTGGGCCGGACAGCTGGGCGACGGCCGGGCCATCAATCTGGGCGAAATCGTCAATCAACGCGGTGAGCACTGGACCCTGCAACTCAAGGGCGCCGGTCCAACCCCCTATTCCCGCAATGCCGATGGCCTGGCGGTTTTGCGCTCCTCGCTGCGCGAATTTCTGTGCAGCGAGGCCATGTTCCATCTCGGGGTACCCACGACCAGGGCGCTCAGCCTGATCCTCACCGGCGAAACGGTGGAACGCGACATGTTCTACGACGGCCATCCCGAGGAAGAGCCGGGAGCGGTAGTCTGCCGGCTGGCGCCCTCGTTCATCCGCTTCGGTAATTTTGAAATATTCGCCGCCCGTGGTGAAATCGATGTCCTCCGGCAATTAGCCGATTTCACCATCCGGACTGGTTTCCCCCACCTGGGCGAACCCTCGCCCGAGGTCTATATCCGCTGGTTCGACGAGATTTGCCGCACCACCGCGGACCTCATGGTCCACTGGCTGCGGGTTGGTTTTGTCCACGGAGTAATGAACACCGACAACATGTCGATTCATGGGCTGACCATCGATTACGGCCCCTATGGCTGGCTCGAGGATTACGATCCCACCTGGACTCCAAACACCACCGACGCCAAGGGCCGCCGCTATTGCTATGGCCGCCAGCCTACCATTGCCCACTGGAATCTGGCCCAACTCGCCAACGCTCTCTACCCCCTGGTCGGGGCAACCGAACCGCTCGAGCAGTCGCTGGGCGACTACACCCGCCATTTCGAACAAGGCTGGCAGACGATGATGGCCCATAAGTTAGGATTTGTTGCCTTCGAACCGGCTCAGGACCAACCACTGGTCGATGAACTGCTCAGACTGCTTCCCGCAGTGGAAACCGACATGACTCTGTTCTACCGGCAACTGGCTCTCGTGCCGACAATAGCGGAGACATCCGCCGAAGATCAGTTCGCCCCCCTGCGCCAAGTGTTTTATCGGCCGGAACAGCTAACCCCGGCCTACCGGGAGCAACTGACCGCCTGGCTCAACCGCTATAGCGAACGGTTGCGCCGCGACAATCTCCCCGAAGCAACGAGAAAAGCTCGGATGGATGTGGTCAACCCCAAGTATGTGTTACGCAATTATTTGGCGCAGATGGCTATTGACCAGGTCCTGGCGGGCGACACATCCGTGGTCGACGAACTGCTAGATGTTTTACGTCATCCCTACGACGAGCAGCCCGGCAAGGAGCGGTTTGCTGAAAAACGGCCCGAGTGGGCACGCCACCGCCCGGGATGCTCGATGCTGTCGTGCAGTTCGTAACCGGCTGGCGGGCTGCTGAGCATTCAGCGCCCATGCTTACAACGCTCTGGGGACAGTGCATTCCTCACTTTCCCGTTTTGTGGCCAGAACCGCATCGACCGCTCGAGCGAGGTCATGAATATTGACCGGCTTCATCAGAAAACTAGTGATGCCGTAATAGGTGGCAGAGTGTTCGGTGACGATCTCGCTGTAGCCGGTGCAAAGGATGATGGGCATCGCCTTGTTGATCTTCCTGATTTCCTGGGCAAGTTGCACCCCCGTCATTTCCGGCATAGTTTGGTCGGTGATCAGAAGATCGTAGTCCTCGGGATGATCCTTAAAGGTCTTGAGGGTGGTGAGACTGCTCTGACTGGCCGTAACCCGGTAGCCGAGCAGCTTGAGGCTTTCCGCAACCACTTCCAAAAAAAAGGCCTCATCGTCGACGATCAGCACCCGCTGCCCCCGGCCCAACGGCAGATCAGCTGGAACAGCCCCATGGTCGGCTGCGTCAGTGTGCGTCAGCGGCAGATAGACCGCGACCCGCGTGCCCTTGCCGGGCGTCGTCTCGATTTCGATCAGCCCATGGTGACTCTTGATAATCCCCATGACCACCGCCATGCCCAACCCGCTGCCTTCGTTGACTTGTTTGGTGGTAAAATAGGGCTCGAAAATCCGTTCCACCACGGCCGGCGTCATCCCTGAACCGGTGTCGAAAACCTGCAACCGCACATAGTCACCAGGCGGAATGGTCATGGACATATATTGCCGTGATTCATTAAGGGACACCGTGTCGAGCACGATGGTCAACAGTCCGCCGGTTTCCCGCATGGCGTGGTAGGCATTGGTGGCCAGGTTCATCACCACCTGATGCATCTGGGTGGCATCTCCAAGAATCCGGTCGGAGACAGAAGTCAGACGCGGTTCAATGCTGATGGTCGTGGGCAGGGTAGAGCGCAGCAGACGAATGGCATCCTTGATTAGCGGACCAAGATGAATCGGCTCCATGACCGTGTTGCTGGACCGGCTGAACCGAAGAATCTGCTGTACCAGGTCCTTGGCCCGATTGCCGCTTTCAAGGACCCGTTCAAGATACTCACGTATTTTCGGGTCCACGGACGCTGGATCACGATAGAGGGCCAGCTCGGCAAACCCGATGATTCCACCGAGTATATTATTGAAATCATGAGCAATCCCACCGGCAAGGGTGCCGATGGCCTCGGATTTCTGGGCATGGATCACTTGCTTTTCCAGCACGGATTTTTCCTCGGCCAACGCGAGTTCCATGGTCAGATTGCGAATAAAGACTCCCAGATACACAGGCGTGCTCTTTTCATCGACTACCAACCAGCCCTTGACGGCGATCGGCACGACGGTGCCGTCCTTGGCGATATAGGAAAACCGCAGGGGAGTGGTTCGGGAAAGACCGGATTTGAGTTGCACCACGGCATCCACGACCATGGCCTGATCCACTGGGGGAATGAACTCCTTGAAATGCCGGCCGGCCGTTTCCGCCAGGGTATAGCCGCTCTCCTGCAGGAAGGCCCTATTGACATCAAGAATTGTGCCCTGAAAGTCGACCAGAAGAATCCCTTCAGGACTGATGTTGAAAAACGAACGAAAGCGGAACTCGCTTTCCCGTAATGCTTTTTCCGTGTTCTTCCAGTCAGTTATATCTCGAATAATAACCTGAAGATAGGTTTCTCCCCCAAGGTTAATGGCGTTCAGGCTGATAGCGGCAGGGAACAGGGTGCCGTCAAAACGAGAGTGCAGCCATTCAAATTTCTGTTGCGTCCCTTGCATTGCCTTGACGATGTAGGGCGCTCCCCTCTCTGCAAAAACAAGGCCATCGGGCTGAACCTCAGGGGAAATCTCCTCGGGCGACCGGCCGATGAGTTCTTGCCGCGAGCAGCGGAACATTTCCAGGGATTGTTTGTTGCAATCAACCACCAGACCGTCCTTGAGGATGAGAATGGCATCGCTTGCCGTTTCAAACAAGGTCCGGTAACGCTGCTCACTTTCCTTCAACTTCAGTTCGGCAATCTTCCACTTGGTTAGATTCGTACGCATTATTCGGTTTTGAACTGTCCGACCATCTGATTGAGCTGTTCGGCCAGGGCGGAGAGTTCGTGCGAACTGATGCTGACCTGCGAACTGCTGGTAGACATCTCGGTGGCGATGGTGCTGACATCGGTGATTTCCTTGGCGATATCGGTGGCGACCACGGCGCTTTGATTGACGTTCTCGTTGACCTCGTTGATGCCCTGCGCCAATTGGGACACATTGCCGGCGATCTCGGAGGTGGCCGCGGTCTGCTCCTCCACCGCGGTGGCGATGCTGCCCACGACCTCATGGACATCGCTGATTACGGCGTTGATCTCGGAAATCTGCTGCACCGTCTTGGCGGTGGTTTCCTGGATCGAACCGACCTTTTCCTTGATATCGTAGGTGGCGGCGGCTGTCTGCTTGGCAAGTTCCTTGATTTCATTGGCGACAACAGCAAAACCCTTGCCCGATTCGCCGGCCCGGGCCGCTTCGATGGTGGCATTGAGGGCCAGGAGATTGACCTGCTCGGAGATTTCAGTGATGGTCTCGATCACCTTGCCGATGGATTTGGCCGAATCGCCCAGAGCATTGATATTGGAGGAGGCCTCGCTAGCCTTTTTAGCGGCATTGTCGGAAATGAAGCGCGCCTTCTCCGCATGCTCGGCAATCTCGCCGATGGTTGAGGACATCTCTTCCGAGGCGGTGGCCACCATATTAGTGTTGGTGGTCGACTGCTCCATGGCGGCGGCCACGTTGGCCATGTTGGCGCTCATCTCCTCGGCGGCCACGGCCACGGTACTCGATTTGCTGGAGGCCTGCTGCGCCCCTTCGTTCATCTGTTCGGAGATCTGCGACAATTCGGTCGAAGAGGAGGAAAGAGTATGGACGCCGGCGGCCACATCTTTGATAATATGCTGCAGTTTGTCGATAAAGATGTTGAACCAGTGGGCCAGTTCGCCGACCTCATCCTTGGTACTGACCTGCAGGCGCATGGTCAGATCGCCCTCGCCCTGGGCAATGTCCTTGAGGCTGGCCACGGCGGCATTGATCGGCCGCACGATCCGGCGGATGGAAACGATCAGGATCAGGGCCACGAGCGCCAGGGCCACGCCGACCACGATCAGAGTGATGTTGCGGATGGCGGTGGCTTCCTGCAGGAATTCCTCCGCGTTCTGGGTAACGGCCACGGACCAGCCGTTAACCCCCACCGGGGCGCAGCCAGCGATCTTGTTAATGCCGGTGAACACGTACTCGGCCACGCCGCTCTTGCCGGAGAGCATGAGCTCGTTGATGCCGGCCATTTCCTTGATGGCGGAGACATCGAGTTTGAGGACATGCTCGGCCTTGGGATGGGCCAGGATGATGCCCTCCTTGTTGATCATGTAGGCATAGCCGGTGGTGCCGACCTTGCGTTCGGCAACCAGGCGGGTGAAATAATCGGGCTTGAGCACCAGCCCGACCGCACCAAGAAAGGGGTTGCTGGCGGAACGGACCGGCGCGGCGAGTGGAACCACCGGCAGGGAGGTGATCTTGGAGCGGAGCATGTCGCCGATGGCGGCTTCCCCCTTCTGCTTGGCCTGCTTGAAATCCATGTTCTCCGCCACCGACACCCGTCCATACTCCTCGCCGCTGTCGAGCACACCGGTGAGGATCTGGCCGGTGGCATCGGTGATGTAGATGCCCTGATACTGGCCGCTATCATTGAGTATCTTGAACCGCCCCTTCATGTAGGTTAACATGGCTTTCTGGATCTCTCTGGCCTCCTCGCCGTTTGAAACCACTGCAAGTTTCTCCAGGCTGGTGCGCAACATCTGCGCATCGCCCAGAGCAGCGACGGTCTCCTTTTCGGCGTGCATCAGATTACCGACCAGCAGGGCTATGTCGCCGGCCATGGTCTGGGCATTTTTCTTGGACAGCTCCATCAGGGCGGTGGACGACTTGGTCACCGAAAAATAGCCGACGATCAGCAGGGGCACGAGCACCGACAGCAAACCGGTGCTCAGCAGTTTGAACTGAATGGAATGCACATTGATTTTCATCGACAACCTCCTGGGGCGTATGGGGAGAGCTGGCAACAGGGTCCAGCGGAATATGGTTTCCCCGGAGAAGCGAGAAGCATGCCAGAATGGGCCACTTTTGCTTGTTGATTAAAATCAATAAGTTATTTCGGAAAGCAAGATGGGTTTAGCGGGATAACGCTCCTGTTGTCCGGGATTACCGGACAGAAAACGAGCGGGCAGTCCGATTATTCCGGACCGGATTCGGAGGAGCAGCTGAGGTTGTGGACCTTGAGCAGGTCGTAGAGGCGGGAACGGCTCAGGCCGGAAACGGCGCAGGCCCGGGCGATGTCACCGCCAACCTCGCCGAGCAGACGCTGCAGATACTGGACTTCGAGGTCAGCGGTACACTGGCGACGATAGTCCTTGAAGGGTGGGAGGGCTTTGTCGGGCATGGGGAGCCGGCCGGCCGGGGAGGGGGTGGCGCCGGAGTTCGGGTCCACCGGTTCCTGCTCGTGCTTTTGCGACACCATGGTCCGAATGCGGAAAAGGCGGATTTCAGAGGGAAGATGAATGGGATAGAGCACCAGGTCACCGGGATCGGCAAGGATTGCCTTTTCCAGAACATTCAGCAGTTCGCGTACATTGCCTGGCCAATGGTAGGCGTTCAGGCTGGCCAGTGTCTCCGGGACCACGCCCTTGATCGGCAACCGGTTGCGGCGGCAGATGGTAAAGACGAAGCTCATGACCAGTTTTTCGACATCTCCTTCCCGATCGCGCAGAGGTGGCAGATGGATATTGAAGGTGTTGAGGCGGAAATAGAGATCACTGCGGAACAGGTCCTGCTGGACCATTGCCGCCAGATCACGGTTGGTGGCGGCCACCAGCCTGAAATTGCTCTCCAACTCCCGATTCTTGCCCACCGGTCGAAAGACATGATCCTGAAGAACGCGGAGAAAACTTTTTTGCGTTTCCATGGGCAGCTCTCCGATCTCATCAAGAAAAAGAGTGCCGCCATCGGCTTGTTCGATCAATCCTTTACATTCACAGTCGGCGCCGGTAAAGGCGCCCCTGGCATGGCCAAATAGAATGCTTTCCACCAGGTTATCCGGCAGGCTGGCGCAGTCGACCACGATAAAGGGCCCTTGAGCCCGGGGGCTGTTGACATGGATCGCGCGGGCGAACAGCTCCTTGCCTGTTCCCGTTTCTCCGGTGATCAGCACGCCGGTGTCAGTCCCGGCGCACTGGGCGACCTGATCCAGGCAATCGCGGATCGCCCTGCTCTCGCCGACAATCTCGTCGCGCTTGAGGTTGATCTTGGCCGAGCGCGGCATCTTTTTCTCGTGATATTCGAGGGCCCTGCGGATATGGAGGACGATTTCCTGATGGGAAAGGGGCTTTTGCAGGTAATCCCAGGCACCGCTCCTGATGGCCAGTTCCGCGCCATTGGCGTCGCCCATGCCGGTAATGATAATCACCTCAGGCGCCGAGGGGAGACTTTGTACATAAGGCAGGACATCCAAGCCGTTGCCGTCGGGCAGGCGGACGTCAAGAAACACCAGATCGCAAGGCTGCTTGGCCAGCAACGCCTTGCCTGCCTCTATACTGGCGGCAGCTGTGGCCTCATGCCCCAACAAGGTTGCATGATCTGACAGCAGCACCCGGAAGGTCGGATCGTCGTCGATGATTATCACATGAGCCATGGGACGTAGCCTTTTGTTTGCTCTTTCATCTCAGCCATTTTGGCAAACGAAATGTCCTTTATTATACGGTATTATTTAAAAGAGTGCTATTCCAACAGAATATCGGCTCGGGGCAAAAAAAAACGATTTTAAAGAATGCGCTGGCCAGACCCGCCATTTTGCTGCTACCATCGGGCCTATCCGATGAACCGGGCATGAACGGCGCCGGCATGCAACAAGATGTTGCTGCTCAATAGAAGAGACAGCCATTATCTGCATGAGCCTTGGGAAGAGCTGCCGACCGCTCTATCCAGCTGCTCGACAACTGCCCCGTCTTCCCATGTTGCACAGACTCGATTCCTCAACAACTTTTGCGGTACAGATGCTTCCATGAGCCACTCCCCCTACCCCTGGCAGGCTGTCTTTTTTGATTTTGACGGGGTGATCGCCGATTCCACCAAGGTCAAGGTCCGGGCCTTTGACGCCCTGTTCGCCGCGTATGGTCCAGCGGTTCAGGAGGCGGTGATCCGCTATCACCTGGACAACGGCGGCATGCCAAGGCATCAAAAAATACGCCACTGTTTCACTGCCTTTACCGGTCACCTTCCCACCGATGCGGAACTCGATCGCGCCGGGCAGACCTTTTCCCAGCTGGTGCTGGACGAAGTCATCGCCGCGCCCCTGATCCCCGGTGCCCTGGCAACCCTTTGCCAACTCCAGCAGGCCGCCATTCCCGCCTTTGTCGTTTCCGGAACGCCAGGCGAGGAGATGCGGCTGATCGTTGAACATAAGGGACTCGGTTCCTATTTCCTGGAAGTCCACGGCTCACCGCTGGCCAAACCGGCTCTTCTTACCGAGATCCTTATCCGGCACGGTTATACCCCCGGCCAATGCCTGTTCATTGGCGATGCCCTCGCCGATTACCGGGCCGCCATCGCCACCGGCTTGCGCTTTCTCGGCATCGTTCCCGAAGGCCGGGATTCAATTTTCCCCCAGGAAGTGCACACCTCCCCGGTCGTCACCCTCACCTTCTGAACAAAGGCCGCCGATTTCACGTATCTTCCGCGGGTCAGATGCAAAACGAGGTTCGCCTTGACACCCGCAGCTTCTTTTTCTATAGACAAATCTTCTGCTGTTATTGTAGGGAGGCGCAGGCCTGAGAGCGGACCGGCCGTGCCTGCTTCGGTTCGTCTCGGCGAAGGACAGGGACCGTTTCGGTTGCCTTTCCCCTGCTCTTCCCGCTTCATGCGTTGATTGTCCCACTAATTTTGCTCTACAGAGGCCGTCCATGCCCGCACTTGCTGGAAAAGCTGCTGAAAACCTGAGAAAAATCAGGGCCAGCAAACCCTTGATCCATAACATCACCAACTTCGTTGTGATGAACTTTACCGCCAATGCGCTCCTGGCCTGCGGCGCCTCCCCAGTCATGGCCCACGCCGACAATGAGGTGGAGGACATGGTCGACCTGGCCGATGCGCTGGTACTCAACATCGGCACTCTCACCGACACCTGGGTCACAACCATGATCAAAGCCGGCCGCAAGGCCTCGGACCTGGGCACGCCGATCGTCCTCGATCCGGTGGGCGCGGGGGCCACTGCCCTGCGGACCAATGCCGCCAGGGCGATTCTGTTCCAGACCTGGGTGAGCGTGGTCCGCGGCAACGCTTCCGAGATTCTGTCGCTGGCTGGCCAGGATTCGGTCACCAAGGGAGTTGACGCCGTGCATGCAATGAACGACGCCGCCGAAGAGGCCGGCAAGGTAGCCCGCGATCTGGGCACGACCATTGCGCTCACCGGGCCCACCGATTTGGTGACCGATGGCAGAAGGGTCTTGACCGTCGAAGGCGGCCATCCGCTCATGCCCTATGTCACAGGCACCGGCTGTGCGGCCACCGCCCTGATCGGCGCATTTCTGGCGGTGGACAAGGATCCGCTCACCGCCGCCGCCACGGCCCTGGCCTATTTCGGCATCGCCGGGGAAAATGCCGGCGATGGGGCCGAGGGACCGGGAACGTTCATGATCCGGCTGCTCGACGCGCTCTACACCCTCACTCCGGAGGAGGTGGAGGCGCGCTGCCGAATCAGCAAGGGTTGACGCCCCATGATCGATTTTTCGCTCTATCTGGTGACTGACCGCAGCCTCTCTCTTGGCAGAAGCACCATCGACATCGTTCGAGCCGCCATCTGGGGTGGCGTCACCTGTGTACAACTCCGGGAAAAACAGTGCGCCACCCGGGAGTTCATTGAAGAGGCGCGGGGCATCCGCCGCCTGCTGGATACGCTGGAAACCCGCATTCCGCTGATCATCAACGACCGGATCGACGTGGCCCTGGCCATCGGTGCCGACGGGGTCCATCTCGGCCAGACCGACATGCACATTGCCGATGCCCGACGATTGGCCGGTTCCTCCCTGCTCATCGGCATCTCGGCGGAATCGGTGATTGATGCCGTCCGCGCCGAGTCCGAAGGAGCCGACTACATCGGCATCAGCCCAATTTTTGCCACACCCACCAAGAAGGATACTGCCCCGCCGCTCGGCCTGGCAGGGGTCCGCGCCATTCGCGAGGCCGTTTCCCTGCCGCTGGTTGGCATCGGTGGCGTCAAGGCGGACAATGCGGCCGCGATCATCCGCGCAGGCGCTGACGGGGTAGCCGTGGTTTCGGCCATTGTCAGCGCGCCTTGCCCCACAAGCGCGGCAACCGCCCTCAAACATCGGATTCAATCAGCAAAGGAAAGGGATTAGGACGTATGGAACAATTGAAAACATATCGCCGGGTGCTGACCATCGCCGGTTCGGACAGTGGCGGTGGAGCCGGCATTCAGGCGGACCTGAAAACCATTGCCGCCAATGGCTGCTACGGCATGAGCGTGATCACCGCGCTCACCGCCCAGAACACCCTCGGGGTGACCGGCATCCATGCGGTGCCGGTCGCATTTGTCGCCGCCCAGATAGAGGCGGTCCTTGCGGACATTGGTGCTGATGCGATTAAAATCGGCATGCTCTTTTCGCCGGAGTTGATCCGCACCGTAGCGGACAGCCTGCGCAAATTCGAGGTCCACGCCGTTGTGCTTGATCCGGTGATGGTGGCCCAGAGCGGTGACAAACTCTTGCAGGACGAGGCCATCGAGGCCCTGAAGCAGCACCTGATTCCCCTTGCCCACTTGATTACCCCCAACCTGCCCGAGGCCTCGGTGCTGCTCGGCCGGGAGATAGCCTCCGCCGCCACCATCAAGCAGGCGGCGGTTGATCTGGCCGCGCTGGGATGCGCCAATGTGCTAATCAAGGGCGGTCATCTGGAAACGGGCGACAGCGATGACTGTCTCTATCTCGGCGCGGAACAGCGAATGGTCACCCTGCCAGGCGAACGGATCGCAACCCGCAACAACCACGGCACCGGCTGCACCCTGTCTTCAGCCATTGCCTCGTTCATCGCCCGAGGCGAAACCACCGAAAACGCGGTGCGTCTGGCCAAGGACTACATCACCGGCGCCATCCGGGCCGGAGCAGGCTACAGCATTGGGCACGGTCACGGGCCGGTGCACCATTTTTTCCGTTTTTTCTAAGAGTTACCGATGCCTGAACCCGGAAGCCCGGCACCGGACATTATCTTTGACCGGATCTGCCTGGACTTCGGCGGCAAGCCCCTGTTTCAGGAGGTATCCCTGCGGCTGCCTGGAGGACGAACCACCTGCATCCTCGGTCCCAGCGGCTGCGGCAAGTCGACGTTGTTGAAGCTGATTGCCGGGTCCGCCAGCCTCCCGTTCACAGGCCAGATCCACTTTGAACCCCGACCGGAAGAAGGCCGTGCGGTGGCCTGGATGGCACAGCACGATCTGCTCCTCCCCTGGCTGACGCTGGTGGAGAATGTGCTGCTCGGAGCCCGCTTGCGCCATGAACTGAGCGAACCCCTTCGTCACAAAGCCCTGCATCTGATCCACGAAGCTGGCCTGACGGGCTACGAACACGCCCTGCCCTCGGCCCTGTCCGGAGGCATGCGGCAGCGCGCCGCCCTGCTTCGCACCCTGATGGAAGAACGGCCGGTGCTCCTGATGGACGAACCTTTTTCCGCCCTCGATGCCTTGACCCGCGTCCGTTTGCAGAACCTGGCGGCCCGGATGACCACGGGTGCCACCGTGGTCCTAGTCACCCATGATCCCTTGGAGGCCCTGCGCCTGGGCGATCGGATCGTTGTTCTGGCCGGATCGCCCGCGCAGGTGGCCGAAATCATCGAACCAGGAGGCGCAACGCCTCGGCAGGCCGACGATCCGGCCCTTGCCGCTCACTATGCGCCGCTCCTGGCCCTGCTGATGCAAGAAGAGTCCGCATGAACGCCTTGCGCCCACTCATCCTGACAGCCGGACTGCTGGTGCTCTGGCAGCTGCTGGTCATCTTCACCGGAGCGCCTCCCTACATTCTGCCCGGCCCGCTGCCGGTGGCCAAGGCCCTGGTCACCCATCTGGCGGTGCTTGGCCCGCATCTCGCGACCACTTTGACCGAGATCGTGCTCGGCCTGCTCATCGGCACCCTTCTCGGCTCCTCCACCGCCCTGGCCATGATTGTCTCGCCGTTGCTCAAGCGGTGGATGCTGCCCATCCTGGTAATCAGTCAGGCCATCCCGGTTTTCGCCCTTGCCCCGGTGCTGGTGCTCTGGTTCGGGTATGGCATGGCCTCCAAAATCGCCATGGCGGTGCTGATCATCTTCTTTCCGGTGACCGCATCCTTCTATGCCGGCATGCAGCGCACCGACCCGAACCTGCTGGAACTGGCCCGGATCATGGGCGCGCGTCCCCTGGCCGTGCTCCGCGCCATCGTCATCCCACAGGCCCTGCCCACCTTTGCCGCCGGGGTCCGGGTGGCCACGGCGGTTGCGCCGATCGGCGCGGTCGTGGGGGAGTGGGTCGGCTCCAGTGCCGGCCTGGGATTTTACATGCTGCACACCAATGCCCGCATGCAGATCGACCTGATGTTCGCCGCCCTGACGCTGTTGGCCGGTGTTTCCCTCCTGCTTTATTTTCTAATTGATCGTTTGCTCGACCGGCTCATCTTTTGGCAACCCAACCAAGGAATCGTATCATGAAAAAATTTTCCGCTTTGCTGCTCCCCCTGCTGTTTGCCGCCCTGCTGCTGCCTGCCACGCCGGTCCGGGCGGCGGACAAACTGACCGTGCTTCTTGACTGGTTCACCAACCCGGACCACGCGCCGCTGTATGTGGCGCTGGAAAAAGGCTTTTTCAAGGAGCGGGGACTTGAGGTCGAAATAATCGCTCCCTCCAACCCAAACGACCCGCCCAAGCTGGTCGCCGCCGGCAAAGCTGATATTGCCGTTTCCTACCAGCATCAGCATCAGATGCAAGTGGACCAAGGTTTGCCGCTGGTCCGCATCGCCACCCTGATCGCCACCCCGCTCAACTCCCTGGTGGTCCTGGCAGACGGCCCGATCAAAAAAATTGCCGATCTTAAAGGCAAGACCATCGGGTATTCGGTTGGGGGCTTTGAGACCGCGCTGTTGAAGGTAATGTTGGAACGGGAAGGATTGAAGGTCGAGGATGTCAAACTGGTCAACGTCAATTTCTCCCTCTCACCCTCGCTCTTTACAGGTCAGGTGGACGGAGTAATCGGGGCATTCCGTAATTTTGAGCTCAATCAGATGGCCATCGAAAAACGGCCTGGCCGCGCTTTTTTTGTCGAGGAATTCGGGATTCCAGCCTACGATGAACTGATCCTGGTGGCCAATGCCAAAGCAGTCAACGACCCCAAGATGCGCAAATTCGTCGATGCATTGGAAGAAGGGGTGCAGTACCTGATCAACCATCCGGAGGAAAGCTGGAAACTGTTCGTCAGCCATGACCGGAAGAACCTGGACGATGAATTGAACCGGCGGGCCTGGAAGGACACCCTGCCGCGTTTTGCTCTCCGGCCCGGTGCCTTGGACAGGAACCGCTACAACCGTTTCGCCAAGTTTTTGCAGCAAGAAAAGATCGTCACCACGGTGCCGCCTCTGGACACATGGGCCATTGAATTGCCATAAGTTGCCGGGTGCATCTGTTCCTTGTGGCACCCAAGGCACCTTCACCGGCCATGCCGACCCCCGCAAGGATAACACCGCAAGGGAGGAACTATGGATTATCGGTTGCCAGGATTGATTCTGACCGGAGCCTCGGGGTTTGTAGGACGAAATTTCATCAAGGCGGCAGCCGATACGTTTCGTCTTTTCTGCGTTGGCAGGCGTTCCATGGAAGAAGCCGGGGTGCAGGACAGCAGCAACCTGCGGTGGACGCAGGTTGATATCGCCGATTGGGTTACTCTCAAGGATCTCATTCAACGGGTAAAAGATCATGGTGGCGCCGACTATATTCTCCACCTGGCTGGCTATTACGATTTTACCAACAAGGAGCATCCAAGTTATAGCCGCACCAACGTTGAAGGCACAAAGAACATGCTGGAGCTGGCAAGGCACCTGGAGATTCGCCGTTTTATCTTTGCCAGCTCTCAAGCGGCCTGCCCATTCGACACGATTGTCAACGAAGAGAGCCCCCCTGATGCCGACCTGCCCTATGCCCGCAGCAAGCGAGCGGGCGAGGAACTGGTCCGGGCGTATGCACGGTGTTTTCCCTGCGCCACTGTTCGCATCGCGGCGGTATTCAGTGACTGGTGTGAATATCCGCCCCTCTACACCCTGCTCAACAACTGGCTCTCCGACAAACTGCTGGAGTCACGGATTCTCGCCGGCAAGGGACAGTCTGCCATCCCTTATATTCATGTGCACGATCTGGTGCAGTTTTTCCTGCGGGTGATTGACAAAAGCGATGAACTTGAGCAGCACATCACCCTCAATGCCGGCCCAGACGGCACCACCACCCATCTCGAACTCTTCCGGATAGCGACCCAGTATCATTACGCAAAACCGCACAACCCATTCTTTCTCAACAAACATCTGCTCGTCCCCATGATCCTTGCCCGCCGGTTACTCAGCCGGCTGCGCGGCAAGGAAGCCTTTGAACAACTGTGGATGCTCAATTATGTGGACAAACAACTCGTTGCCGAAAACGCCAAAACCCGCAACATCCTGGCTTGGGAGCCCACTCCCCGCAAAACCATCACCCGTCGCCTGGTCTTTCTCATCGAGAACATGCAAAAGAATCCCGAACTCTGGCAGACCTGGAACGAGGCCATGCTGCACAAGACCCACGATCGTCCCTATCTGGTTCTCCATCAGGCCCTCGGAGCCATCCTGGAAAACATTCGCGATCGCACCATCGCCGAGATCACCACCCAGCTGCTGGACACGGAGCAGCAGGCTGAATCCCCTGGTGTCTCGCTGTTTTTGAACAGCATGCGCCGGGAGGTGACGCACACCTACCTTCGCCTGCTCTATCAACTCATCGTCACGATCATGCTCACCAGAAACCGGCCGATGATGCGCCAATATGCGCTCATCATCGCCTTGCAGCACATGGAAGCAGGGATCAGCAAGACTGTCGAGAGCCATTGCCTCTATTTCATCGGCGAATTCCTGATCTATCGCTTACGTTTTTTGCCCGAGTTGCGGCAGGATACTCCCGGAGCCGAGGAATACATCCCGGTGGTCATTCACATGGCCATCGATCAGATCGAAGATCAGGCGGAACTGTTGCGGATGCAAAACCCCCGATCGTTTGAAGAGCTGGAGCATCAGCCGCCACCCGAGGACCCGGGCCCTCTTGAAGAAGTCATCAGCCAGCTTGAAGAGCTCTGCCGCGAGGCTATTTCCGGTCAATCTTGGACCAGCCCGCTGTATGTGACCTGGGCAAACGAGCGGGGCCTTCCCTTCTAGAAGCAGTCAGGCAACAAGACTACCATGAGCAGCGCAAGCAGAATGTCACGGATTCTCATCATCGATACCAGCGAGACGTTTATCGAAACCTTGTCCCGGGAAATTATCCACATGGGGCACCAGGTCGCAACGGCGCGCACCCTCACGCAAGGCCTGGAGTTGTCGGCATCCGCGGCCATCGACGTTATCTTTCTCAATGCTGAGATGCCGGACGGCAACGGCATGGATGCCCTGCCGGCTTTGATAGATACCCCATCCTTCCCGGAGGTGATCATCCTTACCGACGCCGGCGATGCCGACCAGGCTGAGCATGCGATCAAAATGGGGGCTTGGGATTATGTGGAGCGGCCGGTCACCGCGCGGTCCATGGCGCTTTCCCTGGTGCGGGCCATGCAGTATCGGGCAAAGAAAATACGCATGCAGCCCCACACCACGCTCAAGGAGGAAACCCGGGCAGATATCGTCGGCAACAGCCCGCAGATGAAACGCTGCCTGGACCGTTTGGCTCTATCAGCGGACAGCGATGCCAATGTTCTCATCACCGGGGAGACCGGCACAGGCAAGGAACTTTTTGCCTGGGCGATCCACAATAATAGCCGTCGAGCCAGCAAGCGATTCGTAGTGGTGGACTGCGCAGCGCTGCCCGAGACCCTGGTGGAGAGCATCCTTTTCGGCTATGAGCGCGGGGCGTTCACGGGGGCTGAAAAAAGCCAGAGCGGACTGGTCAAGCGGGCCGACGGCGGCACCCTCTTCCTTGACGAGGTGGGCGAGTTGCCGCTCTCAGTTCAGAAATCCTTTTTACGCGTCCTCCAGGAGCACAAGTTCCGTCAGGTCGGCGGGGGAACGCAACTCCGCAGTGATTTCAGGTTAATCGCAGCCACCAATCGTGATTTAAATGCCATGGTCCAGCGCCACCGATTCCGCAAGGATCTGTTGTTCCGGCTTCGGGCCTTCACCATGGAACTCCCCCCTTTACGGGATCGGATCGAGGATATCCAGGATATAGCCGCCCACCATGTTAACAAACTCTGCGACAGCTACGGATTGGCCGGCAAATCGTTCTCCCCTGATTTTTTCGAAGTCCTCAACCGCTACGAGTGGCCCGGCAACGTGCGTGAACTGGTCAACGCCCTGGAGCGGGCCGTTTCGGCGGCCAGACACGAGCCGGTTCTTTTTCCCAAACACCTTCCGGTCTATATTCGGGTACACTTGGCCCGAGCCTCGGTCGAACAGGGTCAAGCCACCTCCGAAAACCCCTTCACTCGTGCTGTAGGACTGGACGGAACCACCCTGCCCCGGCTGGTCGAAGCGCGGGATTCGGCCATCGCCGAGCTGGAACAACGCTATCTGCAGGAATTAATGACCTTAGCCACGGACATGGAGCAGGCCTGCGCCATTTCCGGACTGTCACGCTCCCGTCTCTATGCCCTGCTCAAGAAACACAACCTGCCCTCCTGCTTCCGCCTCCCTTCTTGATTCCCCTTGCCGGCAATCCTGCCAGGCGGGATCAAATCCTGCACCAGAGGACACGATCCCGTCGCACAGGACTGCCACAACAGGCGCTGATGGGTACGCAAGAAATCCCTGGCAAACTCTTTCATGCCTTGCCCGGTCGGCCTGACTTCCACCCAATCACAAACCATTCCGCACTAAAAGATCGTTTTCCCGGTACCTTATCAGTCAAAAAAAGTGGATTTTCTCCTGCCGCTCCATTCGGCGAACAATTTTCGCCCACCCATTCCCCCTTGGCAGCAACCCCGTTTATCCTTCTGGAACGATTCTTGTAAAGAAAAGCCCGCCTGTCGGCATTGAACCGTAGAAACAGATTGCGGACAGGGAGGGACTGGCATGCAATTGCCCGGCGCCGGGCGGCCACTCCGGAAAAATCAACTATCACGATTGAAACCAACGCAAAGTTTGATCGTCGCGACAGACACGATTTCTCCATCACTTATTTGGCAGTGCCCCCACTTGGTCCTGTCAACCCGCATCAATGGCCGCCTCTTTACTTCCTACCCTCTTCGTCCAACACCTATAAACGTGGTGCGCACCACACATCGGCAACAAGGAGAACAGCATGAACAAACACAAAAAAATCTCGGCGGTTCGCGCCTGTCTTTTCATTACCCCCATGGTTCTGACCCTTGCGGTTTCCGCTAACAGTAAAAGCATAGGCAAGGATCAGACCAACATCCGCGCCGAACCCAGCCTGAACAGTCCGATTCTCTTCACGGCCCCCTTGGGATATCCCATAGAAATTAAAAAGGAAAACGGTGATTGGCTCTATTTTGTGGATTGGCAGGACAAGAACGGCTGGGTGTATAAGCCCTTGGTTTCAGATATTGAAACGGTCGTTATCCTGGTGAATAAGGCGAATATCCGCAGTGCGGCCAACCCGAAGTCACAAGTCGTTGCCAATGCGGAGATGGGGGAAATTTATTCAGTTATCGCCAAAAACGGCCAATGGGTCCAGCTCGGATACTACCAAGACAAGTCAGTTCTCGGCTGGATACGGGACGACCTGGTTTTTGGCGATTGACCCAACAGCCTGATAGCCCTATGCAAAACCATTCAAAAAAACCGGATCCATACGCATGAGAGAACCATTTATTGTCAAGGATTGCACCCTGATCTCCATTGCCACGGGAGAAGAGGCACAGAATCTGCGGGAACTCAGTGACCGGCTGAAAAGCATCCATCCTGGCTGTATTTATTATCATTTCTGGGGCGGCATGCTTCGTTCGAGTTTCGACGAACCAGAATATCAGAACGATTTCGCGGCCTGGGCCTGGCATTGCCTCCACGATTCACGACTGGCTGAACGGTTGGCCATCATCGACCCCAGCCACCATCGGGAAATAGAAGATCTACGCCGGGAACTGGTCGATGTGATCGAAGAAAGGTTGGCGGAAAGCGAGACCGTTCCCTGGGCCCAATCAGGGCAGCGCTTCAAATTTATCCGCTCGCAGATCATCGTCTTTAACCCTGATAAACGGATCAATCACCCGGAAGAGATGGCGGAACAGATTGCCGGCCTCTCGCTTGGTTCAGTGTTCTATCATTTTATCGACGCCCGGCGGCGCACGGAAAGCGGGCGCAGCGATTTTGTCGAATGGTTGAGGATGGATGAAGATGGCCAATACGATGAAATGATCAAACAGATCAATGCCATCGATCCCTATTTCACCACCTTGACCGATCTGCGGCGTGACCTCGCCGCAATCTTCCACAACAACTGTCCTACCGGAGAGGAAACATCATGACCAGCGCCCTGGAGAGTTATGCCGCCATCGTCGGCAACGAGGTTATCGATCACCTCCGCCAGTTAGCCGAACCCCTCAAGGGGATGAAGGTCGTCCATGTCAATTCAACCCGAGAAGGTGGCGGCGTGGCTGAAATCCTCAGTTGGCTCATCCCTTTTAAACGCGAATTGGGCCTTGATGCTGAATGGGAAGTGATCACCGGCGAAACAGCCTTTTACCAATGCACCAAAAGTTTCCACAACGGCCTGCAAGGCAGCCCGGTGGGCATTCCGCCCCTGTTGCTGCGAGCGTATGAACAGACCAACGCGGACAATGCTGAACGACTGCGTTCCACCCTGGAAGAGGCTGATTTTGTCTTTATTCACGACCCACAGCCAGCGCCGCTGCTGCGGCTTTGCCCTAATCGCAAAGGCAAATGGGTCTGGCGCTGCCATATCGATCTCAGCCGCCCTTACCGGGCGGTATGGAAATACCTGCGGGATTTCGTTGCCGGTTATGATGCCTCCATCTGGTCACTGGCCGATTTTGCCCAGCCCTTGCCCCATCCGCTGTACCTGATTGCGCCCAGTATCGATCCACTCAGCCAGAAAAATCGGGAATTATACCCAGGCGAGGTCGATGCCGTCTTCGACCGCTGGGGACTTGACCCCCAACTCCCGCTGATCACGCAGGTCTCGCGCTTCGACCTCTTTAAAGATCCGCTCGGGGTGATTCATGCCTATCGGATGATCAAGGAGTTCACCCCGGTGCAACTGGTCCTGGCTGGAGGCGGAGCCAGCGACGATCCGGAAGGCGATGAGGTGCTACGCGAGGTGCGGAAGGCGGCCGGCGACGACCCGGATATCCACATCCTGCTGCTGCCCGCGGATGCCCATCGGGAGATCAACGGCCTGCAACGAGCCTCGACCATCTGTCTGCAGAAATCGACCAAGGAGGGCTTCGGCCTCACGGTGACCGAGGCGATGTGGAAGGGCAAGCCGGTGATTGGCGGCGACACGGGCGGCATTCGCCTGCAGGTGATCAACCACCATACCGGCTTTCTGGTCAACACGCCCGAAGGCGCGGCCTTGCGGGTCCGTTATCTCCTCAAAAATCGCGACCGGCTGGAAGCAATGGGCAGAAAGGCCAAAGCGTTGGTTCTCAACAATTTTCTGGTAACCCGTCATCTGCGGGAATACCTGACCCTGATGTTCGCCACCATGCACAAAGGTGTCGAACGGATCGAACTGTAATGGCAACCATAACGAAAAACAGCATCGAATTTTCCACAATCCCAGATTTCTGGCAACAGGTTCGCAATGCCCCCACTCGATTTCTTGGCCTGGATTACGACGGAACCCTGGCCCCTTTTGCAATTGAGCCCATGCAAGCCGTTCCTCTTCCCGGCATTGCGGACCTGCTCCGGAATCTGGCCGCCGATCCCCAGACCATGGTGACTATCATCTCCGGCCGTCCGGTGGACGAAGTGCTGACCCTGCTTGCCAACCCGCCGGTGACCGTAATCGGTAATCATGGCTTTGAACTGTGGCCTTACGACGGCGCCCGCGTGGTCCGGCAACCGACACTAGAGCAACTCCAGGGGCTGTTTGAAATACGCGGACATCTCCAACAACGTGGCTACGGCCCCATGTTGGAAGTCAAAATGGCCTCTCTGGCGCTGCACACCCGTGGACTGGAGCCGGTCACCGCCGTGGCCGTGGAGCAGGAGGTGCTGACAGAATGGGGCGCATGGGCCTTACGCTACGACCTGGAGTGCAGGTGGTTCAACGGCGGTATCGAGATCCGCTGCTCGGATTGGAACAAAGGCCACGCCCTTTCAGACTTGCTTGCTCTCCAGCCGGAAAACGTTTTTGCCGTGTACATCGGCGACGACGAGACCGACGAGGATGCCTTTAGCGTGCTCAAAAACCGGGGCATCGGTCTCAAGGTCGGGCAGATCGGTGCACCGACAGCAGCCCAGGATTTCCTGCCCGATTGCGCTGCAGTGGCTGAGTTTCTTCGTCAGTGGCTGACTGTGACCGGTCAAACAGAGAGATAAAATATGGATACAACCCGCTTGACCGTGGTTTCCAACCGCCTGGCCATTGTGGTCGACAGGGATGAGAACGGCCAATGGACCATTAAACCGGGTTCCGGAGGGCTGGTTACCGCCCTTGGCCCGGTTCTTCGTGACCGGGGCGGCCAATGGATCGGCTGGCTTGGTTCGACTGTGCAGGATGATATGGATGAGACCGCTCTTCGTGACCTGCTCGATCAGGGTTCGCGCGAGACAGGGTATTCCCTCAAACCTGTCAACCTGAGCGAAGAGGAAATCCAGAAATATTATTTCGGATTCTCCAACGAGATTCTCTGGCCCCTATTTCACGATCTGCCTTCCCGCTGCAATTTCGACCCTGCTTACTGGAACGTTTATGAACGGACTAACGCCAAATTTGCCCAGGCGGTCGCGAGCAATACCCGTGAAGAAGATTTTGTCTGGGTGCATGACTATCAGCTAATCCTGATCGCACAGCATCTGAACATCATGGGTGTTCAGCGCCAGACTGGTTTTTTCCTCCACATCCCCTTTCCACCCCTGGACGGTTTTGTCCGCCTGCCCTGGCGTTCTCAGGTGTTGAATGCCTTGCTGCAGTATGATCTGGTGGGTTTTCAGACCATGCGGGACCGCCGAAATTTCATGGATTGCGTCCGGATGCTGATGCCGAAAACGCGGGTGGTCGGCCATGGCCACATTGCCCGGTGCATGACCCCGGAACGCGAGGTTCTAGTGGGCACCTTTCCCATCTCCATCGATTTCAAACAGTTTGCTGAAGCCGCCACCACCCAGGAGGTACAGGATCAGGCCTGGATTATCCATGCCAATCTGCCGGATCGGCAACTAATCCTGGGAGTCGACCGCCTTGACTACACCAAGGGTATCCCCCTTCGCCTCCAGGCTTTTGCCAATTGTCTGGAACGCTACCCGGAGCTGCGGGGCAAGGTCACCCTAATTCAAGTCGTCGTGCCCAGCCGGGAAGAAGTTCCCGAATACGAGGCCCTGAAGCGGGAAATCGAACGGCTGGTGGGTGAAATCAATGGCCGGTTCACCGAGGTGGGCTGGACCCCAATCCATTATATCTATCGATCACTCAATCGAGTGGAGCTGCTCGCCTATTACCGCACCTGCGAGATTGCCCTGATTACCCCCCTCAAGGACGGCATGAACTTGGTGGCCAAGGAGTTTTGCGCCTGCTCCGTTGAAAACAACGGCGTGCTCATTCTCAGCGAATTTGCCGGGGCGGCGGCCCAACTGCACGGCGGCGCTCTCCTGGTCAACCCCTTTGATATTGAAGGCGTTGCCAATGCCATCCATCAAGCTTGCACCATGGACGCCTCCAGCCGCCACAGCCGGATGGAAAAAATGCGGCGCTCGATCCAACGGCACGACATTTTTCACTGGGTCAACGCCTTTCTCCGTACCGGCATTCACAAAGACCTCCACCAGTTTCCCAAAATAGAGTTCTTCGTCCCCAAACTGGCAGACCCTAAACACTGATCGCCACTACCATCAGGATCTGCTTGCCAATGAAGATCCGTCGGCATGGAAGCATAACGCCCGCACAGCGAATCGTTGTCCATCGTTGCTGATTTGCCGCTGGGTTAGGCGCCTCACTCCCCCTACTTTTCTTCTCGCCCACGGCGGCCTAGGCGAATCCGTGTTTCTTCCCCCTGTACTATCAAGCCGCCCTCCCCTGTTTCGATGTGTGCAAATCGTTGTGCCTAGACCGGATATCCACGCATCTAACCCGGCAAGGCTTTCAACACCTCGCCCCCTGTGCCTGGAGTCTCATATTCAGCGGCTCCGACAAGGGCCATAACCGCAGAAATAAAAACAAGTTTTTCCCTATAATATTAAGAAAGTGAATGCTTTCAGTATATATTTTTTCTATCCAATAAATACCAAATTTCCCTGCATTGTACCCATGATGTCAGGCGCATATCATGAAACCTATAGAGTCACTCTCTGCCTTGCGCAACTAGATGCGGCACCCGCTCGATATATCGGTTGAGTTGAAACGGAGTTTTTAAGACACAGCTCGACAGGAAGCCGGATTCGGTCATGGGAGTCCCTTGTTCTCCCGCCTCTTGCCTTTTTTTCTTCTGGAGACGCGCATGCATTTTTCTCCAATCAAGAAGGATGTTGCCACCATGGCGGTTCAGCCCAACCTGCTGGACTACGATGCTACCCGCGCCACCTTTTCCTGGGAGGATGTGCGCCGCGAACTCAATAATCTCCCCGATGGACGAGGGTTGAACATCGCGCACGAAGCGGTGGATCGCCATGCCGACAGCTCCATGGGCGAGCGGGTGGCTATTCGCTTTCTGGCCAAGGAGGGGGGCAACACCTGCCTGACCTATGGGGAGCTGAAAGAACACAGCAACCGGTTCGCCAATCTGCTTGGCCAACTGGGGGTACATGCGGGCGAGCGGGTCTTCTGGCTGGCCGGCCGCGGCCCCCTGCTCTACCCGGTCTTCTTCGGCACCCTGAAATACCGAGGCGTCTTGTGCCCGCTCTTTGCCGCCTTTGGCCCGGAACCCATTTTTCAGCGTCTGGAGCGGGGCAATGCACGGGTCCTGGTCACCACAGAACGACAGTACGCGAAAAAGATCGCGCCGCTGCTCGACCGGCTGCCGGGGCTCCGCCACATCCTCCTGGTCGACGCCAAGGAGGATGTCGACAACCGGGTGCGCTCCCTGCCGCGCTTGCTGCACGGCTGCTCCGCCTCGTTCACCATCCCGCCCACAAGTCCCGAGGACATGGCCATTCTTCATTTCACAAGCGGCACCACCGGCATGCCCAAGGGGGCGGTGCATGTCCACCAGGCCATGCTCACCCATTTCGCCACCGGCCGCTACGTGCTCGACCTCCATCCCGACGACATCTTCTGGTGCACAGCCGATCCGGGCTGGGTGACCGGCACCTCCTACGGTATCGTCGCGCCGCTGCTCCACGGGGTCACCGCCGTAGTCGACGAGGCCGATTTCGAGCCCGAACGCTGGTATCGCATTCTCCAGGACCAGCGGGTCACGGTCTGGTACACGGCCCCGACCGCGATCAGGATGCTGATGCGCGCCCCGGCGGAGCTGCGGCAGCGCTTTGATCTCTCGGCTCTGCGCCTGGTGCACAGCGTCGGCGAACCGCTCAATCCGGAGGCGGTGCTATGGGGACAGCGGGTGCTGGGCCTGCCGATCCACGACAACTGGTGGCAAACGGAGACCGGCGGTATCATGATCGCCAATTACGCCGCCCTGGAGGTCCGCCCCGGTTCCATGGGCCTGCCCCTGCCCGGCATCGAGGCCGCAATCGTCACCCGCCTAGGAGCCGAGATGGTGCGGGTCGAAGAGGCCGAAGTGGAGGGCGAACTGGCCCTGCGGCGAGGTTGGCCTTCCATGTTCCGGGCATACCTGCACGACGAGGAGCGTTACCGCAAATGCTTTGTTGGCGAATGGTACCTCACCGGCGATCTCGCTAAGCGGGATGCGGACGGTTACTACTGGTTCATCGGCCGGGCCGACGACATCATCAAAACCGCCGGCCACATGGTCGGGCCGTTCGAAGTGGAGAGCAGCCTGATGGAACATCCGGCCGTGGCCGAGGCCGGAGTGATCGGCAAACCCGAGCCGACCATCGGCGAGGTGGTCAAGGCCTTCGTCGTGCTCAAACCTGGATTCACGGCCGATGAGGCGCTGCAGCTGGAACTGATCGGGTTCGGGCGCACCAGGCTCGGTTCGGCAGTAGCACCCAAAGAACTGGAATTCATCGACAATCTACCAAAAACCCGGAGCGGCAAGATCATGCGCCGCCTGCTCAAGGCGCGGGAACTCGGACTGCCCATTGGGGATACATCCACTCTGGAAGGGAGCGAATCGTCATGACGACACTGAACAGGGATCACGCGATCCGCCAGTTACGGCAGATGCTGCTCATCCGCCGCTTCGAGGAAAAATCGGCCGAACTCTACAGCGCCATGAAAATCCGGGGCTTTCTCCATCTCTACATCGGCGAGGAGGCGGTGGCCGTAGGGGTGATGTCGGTACTCTCCGCCGAGGACGCAGTGGTGGCCACCTACCGGGAGCATGGCCAAGCCCTGGCACGGGGCATGAGTGCCGGCAGCATCATGGCCGAAATGTACGGCAAGAAGGAGGGTTGCTGCCTGGGCCGGGGCGGCTCGATGCACCTCTTTGATGCCGCCACACGATTTTACGGTGGCAACGCCATTGTCGGAGGCGGCCTGCCCCTAACGGTGGGGCTGGCCCTGGCGGACACCATGCAGGGGCGTTCCCAGGTGACCTGCTGCTTTTTCGGCGACGGCGCTGTGGCTGAAGGTAATTTCCATGAATCCATGAATCTGGCCGCCCTGTGGAAACTGCCGGTGCTCTTTGTCTGCGAAAACAACCTCTACGCCATGGGCACTGCCCTGCGCTACACCCAGGCCAACCAGGACATTGCCGCCAAGGCGGCCAGCTACGGCATGGCGGCGGCGGCTGTAGACGGCATGGATGTCATGGCCGTGGAAGAGGCGGCCGGGAAGGCCGTCGCGCATGTTCGCCAGGGCAGCGGCCCCTATCTGCTCGAATGCCGCACCTATCGCTTCCGGCCGCACTCCATGTTCGATACCGAACTCTACCGGACCAAAGCCGAGGTAGACGAATGGAAGCAGCGCGACCCCATCGAAATCCTGGCTGACCGGTTGGTTGCAGCCGGCCTGTTCACCGCAGAAGAAAAGGAGAAGTTGGAACGGGAGGTGGCAGCGGAAATCGAGGCGGCGGTGGCCTTTGCCGAGGCCGGCACCTGGGAACCAGTCGAAGATCTGACCCGCTTTGTCACATCGGAACGGAGGGAAGCATGAGCGAGTCGAAGGCCATGAAGGCCACCACCTACCGCGAGGCCGTGAAGGAGGCGATTCGCGAAGCCATGCACCGGGACCAGCGAGTCTTCCTCATGGGCGAGGATGTCGGCCATTACGGCGGTTGTTATGCGGTCAGCAAGGGACTCCTGGCCGAATTCGGCCCGGAACGGATCCGCGACACACCGCTGAGCGAATCGGGTTATGTCGGCGCCGGCATTGGCGCCGCCCTGGGAGGAATGCGGCCCATCGTCGAGGTGATGACGGTCAACTTCAGCCTCCTGGCCCTGGATCAGATCGTCAACACCGCCGCCACCCTGCTGCACATGTCCGGCGGCCAGTTCAACGTCCCCCTGGTGATCCGCATGGCCACCGGCGCGGGCAAGCAACTGGCCGCTCAGCACGCCCACTCCTTCGAGGGCTGGTACGCGCACATCCCCGGCCTACGGGTGCTGTCGCCGGCCACCCTGGAGGATGCGCGCGGCATGCTCTGGACCGCTCTCGAGGATCCCGATCCGGTGCTCATCTTTGAAAACAACACCCTCTACAACATGGAGGGCATGCTGGCCGTTGACGCTGGCCCAGTGGATATCGACACTGCCCGCGTGCGTCGGCCGGGCCGCGATATCACCCTCATCACCTATAGCGCCAGCCTGTTCAAATGTCTGGACGCGGCCGAGGTTCTGGCCGGGGAAGGGATAGAGGCCGAGGTGATCGACCTGCGCAGCTTGCGGCCTTTGGACGACGCCACCTATCTGGCCTCCATCGCCAGAACCCATCGGGTGCTGATCGTGGACGAGGGTTGGCGCAGCGGCAGTCTTGCCGCCGAAATCTCGGCCCGGATCATGGAGCGGGCCTTTTATGACCTGGATCTCCCGGTGGAACGGCTGTGCAGCGCCGAGGTGCCCATACCCTACGCCCGGCACATGGAAGAGGCCGCCCTGCCAAGGGTGGACAGCATTGTGGCAACGATCAGGAGGATGATGAGCCATGGGTGAATTTCGCATGCCCAGCCTGGGCGCGGACATGGAGACCGGTAAACTGGTCGAGTGGCTGGTGACGCCGGGGCAACCGGTCCAACGCGGCGACATCGTCGCTTTGGTCGAAACCCAAAAGGGGTTGTTCGAAATCGAGGTCTTTGAGGACGGGATCATGGGCGAGCCGCTGGTCCAGGCTGGCCAGACAGTGCCTGTTGGCACGGTGCTGGCCATGATCAGTTCCGGAACTGAGGCCGCAGCCAGGACGGAAGTTCAAGCCGAACCGCCAGCCGCACCGGCAGCAGCGCCTCCGGCCGAAAGCCCAGTGGTGCCCCCGGTGGCAGCGCCATTGGCGGGATCACCCGGCCGATTCGCCTGCTCACCTTCGGCGCGGCGGCTGGCGCTCGAGCTGGATGTGGATTTAGCCACTGTCCGGGGCACGGGTCCCGGCGGGGCCATCCAGCGCAGCGATATCGAAGAGGTGGCCACAGCAAGAAAGGCCGGCGCGGCACCAGTCGTCGCCCTGGAAAAACCGGTTGCCGCAGCGCCCATACAACCCATGGACGCGGAGACGTCGGCAGCCAGGATGCGGCAGGCGATTGCCGCAGCCGTGAGCCGTTCCAACCGGGAAATTCCGCACTATTACCTGGAAACAGAGATCGATCTGAGCCGGCCCCTGCAATGGCTGGCTGCGGAAAACCAAAAACGCTCCATCCAGGAGCGCGTGCTGCCGGTGGCTCTCATGCTCAAGGCCGTGGCCAAGGCGCTGCGGGATGTCCCGGAACTCAATGGCTATTGGCTCGAAGACCGCTTGCAGGTTAAGACGGAGATTCATATCGGTTTTGCCGTGGCCCTGCGGCAGGGCGGACTGATCTCGCCCGCCCTGCATCAGGTGGACAGGTTGAGCATCGATGAGTTGATGCGGGCCATGGCCGACTTGATCGAACGGACCCGGGCCGGACGCCTGCGGGGTTCGGAGGTAACCGATGCCACCGTTTCGGTCACCAACCTGGGTGATCGGGGCGTCAAAACGGTTCACGGCGTCATCTACCCACCCCAGGTGGCCCTGGTCGGCTTCGGCCGCATTGCCGAACGCCCTTGGGCCGAAGGGGGCATGCTGGGCGTCCGGCCCTGTGTCACTGCCACCCTGGCCGCCGATCACCGGGCCACGGACGGCCATCAGGGTGCGCTGTTTCTCGAGGCTCTCAACCGTCATCTCCAACTTCCGGAGGAGCTATGACCGAACAAGAACTGCGATCGATCATCTTTGCGGAACTGCGCAAGGTGGCGCCAGAGTGCGATCCCGCCGCCCTGACCCCGGACGAGAATATCCGCGAGGCCTTTGACATAGACTCCTATAGTTTTTTGCGGGTATTGGTCGGGCTGAACAAGCAGACCGGGGTCGATATCCCGGAGGCGGACTATGGCAAACTGTCCACCCTGGCAACCATGACCCACTATCTCATGGCTCATCTGCCCTGATGCCATGCGCATCGTCGACTGCGGCCAGATCGATTACCAGGCAGCGCTTGCCCTTCAGGAACGGATGGCGAGGGGAATTGCCGCGGGAACGGAGGAGGAGACGCTGCTCCTACTGGAGCATCCCGCCGTGTACACCATCGGTCGGGGAGGTAACGGCGCAAACATTCTCGACCCGGACCTGCGCGTGGAACGTGTCAACCGGGGTGGCGACGTGACCTGGCATGGTCCGGGGCAGGTTGTTGGCTACCCAATGATCGACCTGAAAGGTCGGGGGCGGGACCTGCACCGCTGGCTGCGCTTCCTCGAGGAGGTGGCGATCGCCACCCTGGCTGCCTTCCGGATCAGGGGACGAGTGGTTCACGGCGCCACGGGGGTGTGGGCGTCCCAGGGCAAGATCGCCTTCATCGGGGTGGGAGTTCGCCGCTGGGTGACTCTGCATGGCTTTGCCCTGAACGTCTGTCCGGATTTGCAGGCCTACGAGCGGATCAACCCCTGCGGCTTTGCCGGGTGCCCGGTCTCTTCCATGGCCCTGGAAAAGCAACCCTCGCCGTCCGCCGCCGAGGTCAAAATGGTCTTGCACGCGATCTTTCCCCGGCTCTTGCAGTACCGCCTTCCACGAACCGCCTTGAGCAATAATCAAGCGCCATCCGTCAAGACAGATATAGAAGCGTAACATTCCCGTTGTATTCCCAATTAATCCCCCCTGGCTGCCAGAGGTGTTAGCTCAACTGGTTGGATAGATTAAATATCCATTGTCAAACGAACGTCTCCTCACCGCAAATGGATAGATGACACGGTCTCGATCCAAACGCATCCGATCTTGTTGGTAGGTAGATCACCTATCCATTAAATAGCAAAAGTTTACTTATTGTAATTTAAACAAGTTAGATGATAATGAGGCCAAAGAAACAAGAGAGAAACAGCAAAAAGAAAGATGAAATAATAATTGGCAAGTGCACCAAGAGTCGGGAGCATCATCCGTAACAAATTAACTTTTCGGCAGCGCCATCGCTTCGCCTTTATTGCTGCATCAGCTTCACTACTTCTATCCATTTTGCGGCCATCCATGGCAGGACGGCGGCTTTGTTCAATACAATCAAGAAGGAGGGAGGGTATGAAAAAGACATTGATTTCAGTGAGCGTCATGCTGGCCTTTACGTTGGGAGCATCTGGGCTGGTGCAAGCGGCCACGGAGGCCGAAAAAAGAGCGGCCATTGATAACGGCCTTACTTATCTGGCCGGTCGGCAGAATTTAGACGGCTCTATTGGTGCAAATTTTGGGACTGATTACCTGATCAGTCAAACCGGTTCCGCCCTGCTGGCCTTCCTGGATGAGAAACCCAATTGGGGCGCCAACGCAGCTGCCTATCAGGCGGTGGTGGATAATGGAATCAACTATTTGCTGAGCAACGCTGCGGTTGTGCCCATTTCCTTGCAAGGAACCAACAATCCTGACGCCGATGGCAATGGGGTGGGAGTGAAGTTGTATCCGGCAGGGACGAACGCCCGTGACACCTATGTCACAGGTATCGCTCTGCCGGCCATTGCCAAATCCGGCACTCCGAACGCTCTGGTGACAGTGGGGCCGCTGGCTGGCAGGACCGACGGCAGTGGGGCTGGCGGTGCCTGGACCTACAAGGATGTGGTCCAGAACACGATTGATTATTTTGCCTATGGGCAGAATACGGACGGCGGTTGGCGGTATTACGCCAATTATGGCGCCTCCGATCAGTCCACCACTCAATGGCCGGTTATCTCCAGTCTGTTCGCCACTGAGATGGGTGTTTCCACCCAACCTTTCGTCAAAACGGAACTGGCCAAGTGGACCAACGCTATCCAGGGGGTTGACGGGTCGGGCGCCTATATGATTGGTAATGACAACTATGGCGATTTGAACGAGACGGGAGCACTGTTGGTTATGCAGGATTTCCTCGGTTGGGGCACCGGGGATGCGAGGGTTCAATCCGCACTGAACTACATCAATACCCATTGGCAAGAAACAGCCAACGGCACATGGGATGGCAATTTTAACCACCCCTATGCCATGTGGGCCATCTACAAGGGGTTGGAGGTGACCCTCGGGTTGGACTATGAGGGTGCCCTGCTCAGCAACTTGCACCCAGATTCCGGAGACATCGACAATCCGAATCACGGCTGGAACTGGTGGGAGGATTATTGCGAGTGGCTGGTCACCAATCAAAATGCAAACGGCTCCTGGACTGGCTACAGTTCATGGGGTGCTGATCTGGCAACAGGTTGGTACATCAACATCCTGGCAGCCACCAAAATTCCGGATGTGCCGGAACCAAGCACCCTGCTGCTGTTCGGCACTGGCTTGCTGGGGCTGGCCCGCTTTAGCAGAAGAAAAAAAAATTAATAGCCGACCATTGAGACGGCTCACCTGAACCAAGAGACAGGCAGGTTTTCTGCCTGTCTCTTTTTTTTTGGTAAGTCAACCCTGATGCATAGGCGAGGTTCGACCCATGGTGCTGTTCGTGTCTGTCGAAAAAGGACAACCTGAACCGCAATCTTCCGCTTCAGATGTTGACTGCCGGTTGCATTTCCACCGGGATGGGTGCATAGTCACAAGGGGTCATCGACACCCCAAGGAATACCGCTGCATTTTTTACCAGGACGCAGTTCCTGCCCCCAGTGATTGGAGACAAAATATCCAGGATTCCACAAATTCAGGAGACTTCCATGCCGCTGCCCACACCAAACCGCCACGCCCACCGCTTAACGCCTTCCCTTCTTGCCCTTCTTGCCGCAGGCTGCTTGTTCTCGCCCCCTCCATTCGCCCTTGGCCTCTCCATAGACGACCAGCTGCGCGATCCGCGAAGCGCCAGCTCGTCAGTCTTGGACCAGTCCCAGGCCAGCCCTCGAGACGTTCTCGCTGCCAACCTGTCTCTGGCCGAATACAGTCTCAAGCAGGGGGCATGGCCGGAGACTGCAAGGTACGCCCACGCTGTCCTGGCCAAGGAGAAGGACAACAGCAAGGCGCACGCCATCCTCGGTTTGATCGCTGCCCTTGGCGGTCAGCGGCAGCAAGCAGAGGAACATCTGGTTTTTCTTCAAGGTAAGAAGGAGACGGGGGTGTATCCGGAGCTGATCGCCGCGGTTCTCAACGGTCAGCAGAAAAACTATGTCAAGGCGCAGGAGCAGCTGAACGCTGCCCTGAAAAAAGAACCGGAACATCCGGTAGCACTGTACTATTCAGGCAGCCTGCACCTCGCCCAGGAACAACTGGATCAGGCCGAACAGGCCTTTGCGGCTGCACTCCGCCATGCCCCTGACCTTGCTGCCGCCCATGCCGGCTTAGGCCAGGTCTACTGGCAAAAAAAACAAATGGAGAAAGCGGCTGCCTCGTACCAGAAAGCCATTGCCATCGAACCGGACACCCTGCTCTATCATCAGCAGCTCATCGCCGTCTATAAGGACGCCGGCCAGAAGGAGGCGGCCGACAAGGCCTCCAGGGACATGCTCTATTTTGTTCCCGGGGTGAAGGAGCGCTCTCTCGAGCAGGGGCTGGAATTAGTCAATCGCGGCTCCTATGACGAAGCGATTAAACTGGCGGACCGCCTGTTGGCCGTTTACAAGAAATTCCCGGCAGGTCATTATATCAAAGCCGTAGCTCTGATCAATAAAGGGGATGGGGAAGCAGCGAGGAAAAGCATTGCTGATCTGATTGCCGCCGGTACCCGCATTGCCAAGACCCATCACGAAGCCGGTCTGTGCTATCTGGTTCTGGGTGATCTGGGCAAAGCGGAAGAGCAGTTTAAACTCGTCATCAGCCTCGATCCTGACAACAGCAGGAGTTTTGTCTTTTTACCGATCATCGAGCAGTTGCGGGGGCACCGGGACCGGGCGCTCAACGGCCTGTCGGTCATGCTCGCGCAAAAGGAATCACCAGCGCTGATCCATTATCTGCAAGCCAACAATTATCTGGCCGATGGCAAGACGGCCGAATACACACAGGAAATGGAGGAGGGAAAAACGCTGGTGCCCGGCCTGCAGAAGGCCACCCTTGATTTTCCCGCCATCGCCAAAGATTCGGTTGCCCTTAGCGAACATCGCAACCTGATGGTGCTCTTGTATTTCAATGGCTGGTATGAACAGTCAGTTCAAAAAAGCGGCGCAGTGCTTAAGACACTGCCTTCTGACCCCTTTGCCTTGTGGTATCACGGTTTGGCGAAAATGGCCCAGAAACGATATCCGGACGCCATCTTAAGCTTCAAGAAGCTGCTTCAGCTTGAACCGAATCTGGTCGCTGCCCAAATGGAACTTGGTCAGGCCTACGCCTTGTCGGGCGACCGCCAGAATGCCCTGGCAACCTTCCGCAAGGTCACTGCGATGGCCCCATCCCATGCCCCGGCCTACAGTGCGATGGGCGATCTCTATTATCAGAGCGGCCAGGATGCGGCGGCGGTGCAATCGTATCGCAAAGCTATCGAAATCAATCCCAAGGCGGTGCAGAGTTATCCGCCGCTCGCCATTCTCCTTGCGGAACAACCCGAACAGAGCACCGAAGCGCTCAAGTTTGCCGAAAAAGCGGTGGAACATGCGCCCCGTGATCCCGCATCGCTTGATGCCTTGGGGTGGGTGTATGTTCAGCAAGGGCAATACAAGATCGGTATCGAAAAATTACACGCAGCCCTCAACCTACTTCCCCAGGATCCGCTCGCCATGTACCACCTGGGTGTCGGCTATTATAAAAATAACCAGCCGGAACAGGCGCACCAATGGTTGCAGGCCGCCTTGGGCGTGACCAAGGATTTCCGGGGCAGTGGCCAGGCCCAAGAGATTCTCAACAAAATATCGCGGCAATAACCGATAGGGACAACACCGCCTGCCCCTACCCGTGTCCCTCAACCTACGGGATGATACCGCTGTTTGCCGTGTTCCTGCATGCCCACAATGGCGGTGCGGATGTTGTGTTTTTCCGCCAGCCAGCCGGGATAATCGCGGGCCGCTTGCAGGGCGGCATAGAGGGCCAGGCAGTTGAACAGCCCCACTGTCTCCTCGATCATGGCTGCCGGAAAATGCTCGTCCAGATCACCAGGACGGGCTTCCTGCTGATAAAACGCCAGCCGGCCGAAATAAAAAGACAATTCTTCGAGCAGATCCCACAATCCCTCGCGCCAGACGGCGATTGTCTCGGCCTGTGCCAGTCCTTGCAAGGTTGTCGTGACCCCTTCGCCGTGAAAGGCCGTCTGGGCAAATTGATAGCGGCCGCCCTCGGGCGGGTCCTCGCCGTTGATCGCATGCCAGGAGACCAGGGCGTGGGCGCGGGTGGCTATCCGCATCGCCTGAAACTTGGTCCAGAGAAGAAACTCGTAGTAGTGATCGGCAATCGCCTGCTCGGGTTCAAGCCGGTAGATGTTGCCGTGATCGGCGTTGAACCGGCTGAGATTGCCCAGATGCACCAACTCGGTAACCAGGGCATGCACATAAGAAAGGCCGGAGATGGCTGCTTTGTTGACCAGAATCTTGTGGCTGGCTTCCTTGGCGGGGTTGAACACCAGACGGGCATTGCCGCTCTCCAGGCCAAGGCCGGCGAAGTAAGGTGCGAGTTGCTCGCATTCGTCCGCAAAATTTTCAGTTTTGACAATCAGGGTGCGGGCCGCCAATTGCTCGAGATCGACCTCGCGGCTGCCGATGAATCCCAGGGCCTGGTTGATCCGCTGGGTCTCGGCGGCGGAAAAATTGAACATCTCCATACAACATCCTCTTTCCATGAAAAAAGGCAGTCCTGCGACTGCCTTGTGATGGTGCGGAACGGCGCCAGCCGCCCACGCCTATTTGCTTTGGCTCTGCTCGGCTTTCTTAGCGGCCATGTACTCCGCTTCTTTTTCCAGCAATTCGCCCAGGGCCTTGGCGGTCTCGCCAACAACATTGATGCAGTGCTGGCGGCGGCTTTCGGGATTACCGTAAAAATCCTTGACCTGATCCCGGTCCATCCAATTGACCCGGGCGATCTGGCAGCAGTTGATGCCGCCATGCGGCGCGGCCAGTTCCTCGAAATTCTTCATCACCGCCTTAGTGGCGGCCCACATCCGGGGATTTTCCTTCTCTTCCAGACTGGACCGGCTGTACAGGCTGCCGATGACCGAAGCCGCCCCCACCAGTGCCCCGCAGATATTGCCGGTGCCGCCGATGCCGCCGCCGAAGGCGCCAAGGGCCTTGATCACCGAGGGGTCGTTAATACCCAGTTTTTCCAGGCCAACCATGGCCAGCACCTGGCTGCAGTGCAACCGTTGGGTGAACAGCTCAATTGCTTTTTCGCGCATTTCATCCGGCCGCATCATTTCCTCCATGCATTGAATTTGAAGGTGGATTAGAGTGTGAGCCCGCTGACTGTACCCGATTCGATCCGGATGCGCACAGCGATTTTGGCCGGAACCATTGCACCTCCTCCTTTTTTGCCACACAGGTGCAGTTGGGTGCGGATCCACCCGTTCCTTTTACCGTTTTCGATCGCTCTCCATGCAGAACCCCAGTGTCATCGTTTTCGATTTTGAAACCACGGGCATGTCTCCAGCCTTCGGCGACCGGCCGATCGAGGTGGGGGCGGTGCGGATCGAACAGGACATGATTGTCGACCGCTTCCAAGAACTGATGCACCCCGGCTGCACCATCAGCTGGTTCATCGAATCCCTGACCGGCATCAGCAATGAGATGGTGGCCGAGGCGCCGCCCTGCGAAGAGGTGATGGCCCGTTTTGCCGACTGGATCGGCGACACCCCCTTGGTGGCGCATAATGCTGGATTCGACCGTAAATTTCTTGACGCCGAGCTCACCCGGATCGGCCGGGAACGGACCAATGCCATGGCCTGCACCGTGCTCGCAGCCCGAAGGCTGTATCCGGAGGCGCCCAACCACAAATTGGCGACCATGGTGCGCCATCTGGGCATATTCACCGATGGCACCTTCCACCGCGCCCTAGCCGATGCCGAGATGACCGGCCATCTGTGGATCGCCATGACTGACCTGCTCCGCGACCGTTACCAACTCGACGAGGTGCCTTTCCCCCTGATGCAGGACCTGACCCGGATCGGCCGGGCCAAGGTGGATCGCTTCCTCCGCAACCATGCCGCACAACAATCACCATCCGTCATTGCGCTGGAGGCGGCATGGTGCCGATAAAGGAAGCCGGCGCGGCGACCATCCGCAAGCAATTGATCGAACTGCTCCTAGCAGGGCCCTGCGGGGTGCGCGAACTCTCGCAAGAGCTGCACCAGAGTGAAAAGGAGATCTACGACCATCTTGAACACATCGACCGCACCCTCAAAAGCGAGGGCAAACGGCTGGTGATCGAGCCCTCCCGCTGTCTTGCCTGCGGGTTTGTTTTCGAGCACCGCAAACGGCCGAGTCCGCCCGGTCATTGCCCGCAGTGCAAAAAAACCCGTATCCGCCGCCCACGCTATGCAATCGGCTAAAATGGACACGTTTCCTGCCCCTTGCCCCTGATAGCCACATGATTCTGCTCAACGCCCTCTTCCCGGTCCTGGCCCTGATCCTCTTCGGCACGGCAGTCAAACACTGGCGGATCACCGACGACGTTTTTCTCCGCACTTCGGATCGGCTGGTCTATTATGTCTTTTTTCCTCTGATGCTTTTCTGGAAGATCGGCTCGGCCCCGCTCCATTTCGACGACGGCTGGCGCTATCTGCTGGCCTCGGCTCTGGCGGTCCTGGCCGTCTGCGGCCTCAGCCTGCTCTACATTCGCCTCCGGCCGGTGGTCCCGTTCCAGGCCGGTTCCTTCAATCAGGGCTGTTACCGCTTCAACACCTACATCGGTATGGCGGTGTTGATCAACGCCTTCGGCGAAGCCGGAGTGCAACTGTACGGCATTCTCATCGGCCTGATCATCCCGATGATCAATGTGCTCTGCGTCTCGGTGCTGATCTGGTACGACACCAACGGCGGGAGCCAGAACGGCAGCCGCCTGGGGGCCACAATCAAAAGCCTGGTGGCCAACCCGCTGATCATCGCCTGCGTCGGTGGCATTGTCTATTCCCGGACGATCGGCTCCTTTGCCGTGCCCATCGACAACACCCTTAAGCTGATGTCCCAGGTCACCTTGCCGCTGGCCCTCTTTTCCATCGGCGGCAGCCTCACCTTCACCAATCTCCGCGACAACATGAGCCTGGCCCTGGCCTCGGCGGTGTTCAAACTGGCGGTGCTGCCGCTCCTGGGGCTATTTTTCCTGTGGCTGTTCGGGGTCACTGGCCTGGCCTGGAAGGTGAGCATGCTCTTTTTCGCCCTACCCACCTCAACCGCCATCTACATCCTTTCTTCCCAGCTCCATTCCGACACCGAACTGGCCTCGGCGGTGATTGTAATGTCGACCCTGCTCTCCTTCGGCTCGATGGCGCTCATCCTGCTGGCAGCGGGGTAATGAAACCCGTATCCGCCGCACCCTGCCCTGCCATGATCTGCCCATCGCTGTCATTTGGAACGAAGGGAATCGACCTGTCCTAACAACACAGGCAACGAATTGTGGGTGTATGATGACAACGTCAAGAACCTCATAATTGTCCAATGGCTCGGTCAGGCAGTGGGGAAGGACGGTAGATTCAGCCAGCAGCTTGAATAAGGTGGACGAATAGAAGAATTATGCTATGTACAAGTACATTGATCACAAGGCAGATGGTGACCAAATCGGACGAAGACTCAGTGAATCACTCATTGTGTTGGGATACAAAAAAAATAGCGAGAAAAATTGGAAAATATGAGCTTCAATAAATCCAAATTAAGAAGGGAAAACAAGGTGGTATACGGACCTGAACCACCTCCAAAACTGCTCACCACAAAAGGTTTGATCATTCGGGGGGTCATTTTCGCCGCGGCGGTGGCCGGCATTTGCTACCTCCTTTGGCAAGAATTCAGTGGAAAATAAGCAGAGGAATTATGGGTGTGAATAAAGCGAAATCAAGAAGGGAAAGGAAACAGACGGAGAAACCTCAACAACAAGCGCCGCCACCTGACCAGGGACGAAAGATAAAAGCCTGGGAAATGCGACTGATCATGATGATACCGCCTGTTTTGTACGCTTGCTATCTCATTTGGGACATGTACCAGCAACAATAAGCAGAGCGCTGCCGGCCTCTTGCACGTCCAAGACACCACCTCGGAATAGCTGGGAAACATTCATCGCATGCCCAACAATCGAACCCTGAGAGGCCGGTTGTTGAACATTCGAACACCCCATGGCTTCCACTATTGCGGACCCACCTCATTCTCCCGCCCTGATCCAAATTCAGGACGCCTATCTCCTCCCGCCGCCAATGCCTGGCACTGATCGAAGAGTTCATTGATGCCGGTAAACACAGCCACTACATCCTGAGAAAGATCCGTCCCCGTACAGCGCCGCATGGTGTCCCCGTTACGATGCGCGATGATGACAGCATGGATCTCCTCTAGAGGTTTGACCACTCTCCCGGTGAGGTTTCTGATAAAAATGACGCCGGCCAGGAACACCGAGAGTGCCATGAACACAACGCCCCAGGCTCCGGCGCGGCCAAGCTGTTGCGCGCGATGGTCCGCTATGGCCATGGCATCGCGATTGATCTTGCCCAGTTGGACAGCCGCTTCGACAACCTCCTTGCGGACCGTGGCGGCACCTTGAAACAATGGCGGAAGATTTGGTTCCATCCGCCTCAGGATTTCCGGCTCCTGCGGTTCGGTCACATTGGCCTTAGCCCGGTCATAGGCTGCTTGAAAAAGCCGGGCCTGCTCGTGCGAAAAAGCCGATCCGCTGCCGGTAACCGCCATGATGGCCAGCATGTCCTCGCAGGCTTTGAGCGAACGTTCATTGCGCTCGATAATCACTGCAATCGCTGGTGCCATCCTGGAAAAGATGGCTATGGTGCCGACTGCCATCAGCAGATTGAGGCCGACCAGGAACCAGGAACCAACCCGTACAGCCTGTGCAAGCCGCATCTCAGGCCCCCTTGGTGAGCTTGGTCACCGCTGCCTCACTGGAGACGATGATAAGACGGTCATTCGCCTCCAAGGGATCGTGCGGCGAAGGCTGGAGCACCTTGCTGGGAGAACCCCGGCGAATCGCCACCACCATGATGCCGAAATGCTTGGGCAACGAAAGTTCAACCAAGTTTTTACCGATCATCGAGGGAAGAATGGAGAGTTCGGTGAGATGGAGATCTTCACCCAGGGGCATATCGGAGATGACATGCCGGTTGATCAGGCGATTGGCAAACCGCCTGCCGAACTCCTCCTCCGGATTGACCACCAGATGCGCCCCGACCAGTTGCAGGATGCGGCGGTGCATGGCATCGTTGGCCCTGCCGATGACCCAGGGCGAACCCATTTGCCGGAGCAGGGAGGTGCAGATGATCGAAGCCTCCTTGGAGTCGTCGCCGATAGCGCAGACCGAACAATCCCGCTGTGCCGGCTGGAGCCGGGCCAGTTCCGTTTCGTCGGTGGCGTCAATCATGATCGCCTCGGTCACAAAGGCCGAAGCCACATCCACTAGATTTTTCCGCCGATCGACAGCCAGTACTTCAGCTCCCTTTTCGGATAAGGTGCGGGCAAGCGACATGCCAAACTGCCCAAGGCCTATAATGAGTACTTGCTGGGGCATGATGCGTCTCTCAGTTTAAGGAAATACGAGCATCGGGACAGCGCGAATCGGCTGGAGCGACGTCCCAACTCAAAAGGGTAAACAAGGTCATCGGCCCGATGCGGCCGATGAACATGGTCAGCATGATAACGACCTTGCCAATCCCGTCCAGATACGGGGTTGATCCCAATGACAACCCAACCGTGCCCAGGGCCGAAGTCACCTCAAACACCAGATCCCTGGCGGGAAGATGTTGGGTTATCTGCAAGGCCAGCACGGCGACGAACCAGATCATCACCCCGGAACTCACCACGGTTATGGCGCGATTGATGGTGCTTTGCGGAATTCTCCTGTTCTGGGCGATAACCTCGTTGCGGCCAGTGATGCTCGACCAGAAGGTCATGGCCAGGACACCGACGGTTGTGGTCTTGACCCCGCCAGCGGTTCCGCCGGGACTCCCCCCGATAAACATGAAGCTGATCATGATCAGGAACGTCGGTCCGAGCACCCCGCTTATATCGACTGAATTAAAGCCTGCGGTCCGCAAGGTGGCGGATTGGAACCAGGCATTATGGAGCTTGTCCACAATGGATAGCGCTACAAAAGCATTATTCCATTCAAAGACAAGGAAGCACACGGTTCCGGCAAGGAGAAGCGCTACGGTGGTGACCATCGCGATACGCGGAGCCAGAGGGATGGCGCGGCCCCTGATCCAGGCCGGGAGCAGCAAACAAGTGGCCGGGGCCAGGCCGCCGAGGATGATCAAGGCCGCGACAGCATGCAGGACCAAAGGGCTGGTTTGATAGGAAACCAGATTATCGCTTTGCAGTGCAAAGCCGGCGTTGCAGAAGGCGGAAATGGAGGTAAAGAGCCCTTTCCACGCAGAGAGTGGCAGGGAATCGCCAGCACTCAGGAAGCAACCTGTCAGGAAGGTTGCACCCACGAGTTCTGTCAGCAGGGTAAATCGGACAATCATCACCAGCGAGCCGATCAGATCACTGTGACTGGTTTCGGTCAATGTAGTCAGCAGGCGTTCCTGGCGAAGGCTCAGTCGTTTGCCCATGACATGCAGTGCAACCGTGGAAATGGTCATGATACCGAAACCGCCCAACTGAATAAGGATCAGGATGAACCATTGTCCCAGCAGCGTGAAATCGTTGGGAGTATCCAGGACCGTCAATCCGGTGACGCACACCGCGCTTACCGCAGTGAACGCGGCGTCGACAAGAGCGATACTTCCCTTGGCCGATGCCCAGGGAAGCTGCAACAACAGGGTGCCCACTATACATAATCCGAGAAAGGTGCTGATGAGCACCCGAGCCGGGTGATTGAGAAAAGGTTCCCACCAGTGTTCATGATACTCAAGGGGTGCGCGTGGCCGGGGGAGAAGAACGAGGGTCAACAGGCTCAGAGAAAGAGCCGCGAGCTTGGCCTGGCCGATTAACAGGGTGGAGAGCCCTCCACCTGCGGCAACAAGGAGCAGGCACGCCCAGGCAATTCGCCATAGGCCCTTGTGGCGCCTCCATATCCAATGTGCAACCATGCCCTGGCTGATCAGCATTGACGCCACAAGGGCATACTCCCCCATGATCTGTCCTGCGGAATCAAGAAAAAAGCTCGAGAGTGCAATCGGCGGCACGGTCCACAAACCCCCTCTTGCCCGCTGCAGGCTCCTGTCGACGGGAGAATTGACAAAAGTCGGATGCTGGCGGATGCTGAATTCCCTGAGGAAATAACCGGATTGAATCAGGGCGACACCACCGAACAGGGCAACCAGCGGTTCAGTGGCAAAATAAGGAAGCCCCGCCATACCGCAGCCAATAATAGCCAGGTGACCGAATACTTTTCCCGGCAAGGGTCTTCTTAAAAGGAGTATCGAAGCCATCAGGCAGAAAAAGGAAGCGCCTGAGGAGGCGAGGACTCTCCAGGCAGCTGGTTCTTCACCCAATATCCCGGCGCTGGCAAGCAAAAAAGGCAAGGGCACGAGTGTCATCAGGACGCCTTCGATGCCCACATTGGCTAGCGATGATCGCGATGAGGTTGAGGGAATCACTGATATAGGTCTCTCAGGACAGGTGACCAGACGGCAGGGTTACAAATCAAATGATCGCAGATGCATGAAAAGATTTCGACGACGGAGGCATGCTGCCCCTAGGGATGATTTTTTTCAAATCAGCAAGCAAGGCGGCCATCATACTCCCGTAGACAGCTTTTCTGCAAGATCGTTTGTAGATCACTTTGGGGTTGGACGCGGGAAATCACGTTCAATTGCACCATTTGTCCAATTCCGCTCAGCTCAACAACCATCAGGTTGATGCCCGGTGGTTAATGGATCCAAACGGGAACCCCTGTTTAGTATTGGTCAATGGCTCTTGATAAAAATTTGATACCAATCCCTGATGTCTTGACCCTTTCTTGATGCACAATGGATTACCTTTGTCACCAAGAGAAGGCATCACGGTCTGTCCTCCTCCAAGTTAATAATCTGCACGAAATCCGATTCTACCCTCTGCCGGGAGTCTCTCCATGAACGCTTATGATTGGCAGCAAACACTGCTCCTTTGCGCGGCCCTGCTTGTCCTCATCAAACCGCTTGGACTGTATATGGCCAAGGTCTATCGGGGTGACCGAACCCTTTTGACCCCACTGCTTCTTCCGTGTGAACATCTGCTCTACACCCTGGGGGGAACCCGAGAAATCGACGAAATGGACTGGAAACAATACGCCGGGTGCCTCCTGCTCTTTAACCTGGTCTGCTTTGCGACACTGTTTACCCTGCTGCTCACGCAGCACCTTTTGCCCCTGAATCCACAGCACTTTCCAGCCTTTCCCTGGCAACTGGCGCTGAACACCGCCGTCAGTTTTGTGACCAACACCAACTGGCAAAATTATGGGGGCGAATGGACAGCCAGCCACTTGACGCAGATGGCAGGGATGACGGTGCACAACTTTGTCTCCGCCGCCACCGGCATGACAGTGGTCATCGTCTTAATCAGAGGCTTTGCTCGACACAAGACAGTCATGGTAGGCAACTTCTGGGTTGACCTGGTCAGAACCACGCTGTACATCCTCCTGCCGATTTCCTGTGTTGCCGCCATTCTCCTTGCTTCCCAAGGCGTGATCCAGAATTTCGATGCCTACAAGCCGGTGTCCTTCTTTCAGGCAACCGGCCAGGAAGTGTTGATTCCTACGGGGCCGGTCGCTTCCCAGGAGGCAATCAAGGAATTGGGCACCAATGGCGGCGGCTTTTTTAATGCGAACTCGTCCCATCCCTTTGAAAATCCAACCCCTTTTTCCAATTTTTTCCAAATTTTTCTCATACTTCTCCTCCCCGCCGCACTGACCTACACCTTCGGGGTGATGGTGGAGAATACCCGCCAGGGCTGGGGGCTCCTTCTGGCTATGCTATTCCTGTTCATGCTCGCTTTTGCCGCCCTGCAGTGGGCGGAATCCAGCGGCAATCCATCCATCGCCGCGCTCGGCGTTCAAGGGGGCAACATGGAAGGAAAGGAGGTCCGTTTCGGCCTGGCGGGCAGCACCCTTTTTTCGGTGGCAACCACCGCCACTTCCTGTGGCGCGGTCAATGCGATGCATGATTCCCTGACGCCGCTGGGCGGATTGGTGCCTCTTGGCCTGATCCTCACCGGCGAGGTGATTTTCGGCGGGGTCGGCTCCGGCTTGTACACCATGCTGGCCTTTGCGATCATCGCGGTTTTTGTGTCCGGGCTGATGATTGGCCGGACACCAGAATATCTGGGGAAAAAAATCGAGGCCCGCGAAATTTGGCTCTCGATGCTGACAATCCTGACTGCCGGAATTGTGGTGCTGATCTTTTCCGGAGTGGCCGTGGTGACGCCGTCGGCAGTGGCCTCGATATCCAATCCCGGCGCTCATGGCTTATCCGAGGTCCTGTACGCCTTTGCCTCCATGGCGAACAACAACGGCAGCGCCTTTGCTGGGTTGAATGGCAACATCCCCTTTTACAACCTGCTCGGCGCAGTGGCCATGCTCACTGGTCGCTATGTCCCGATAGTCGCCGTCCTGGCCATGGCTGGCTCCCTGGCGGGGAAAAAAAACATCCCTCCCAGCCTAGGCACCCTGCCAACCGACCGGGCACCTTTTGTCGTTTGGCTTATTCTGGTGATCATCCTCGTGGGCGCCCTGACTTTCTTCCCGGCTTTGGCCCTTGGACCAGTTGCGGAACACCTGTTGATGACGGGAGGCAAATGACACATGTCAAAACACCCCTTTCCATCGACACCGGCTTTTGACGCCCAATTGTTGCGGCAAGCACTGAAGGAAGCATGCAAAAAGCTTGACCCGCGGTCATTATGGCGCAATCCGGTCATGTTCGCCGTGGAAATCGCCAGCGTCATGACGCTGCTTACCTTTCTCCTGTCGCTTACCGGTAGGTCTGCCGACCCGATCTGGTTTACCGGTTTTGTCTCGCTCAGCCTGTGGGCCACCGTACTTTTTGCCACCTTTGCCGAGGCCTTGGCCGAGGGCCGGGGCAAGGCCCGGGCCGCGTCACTGCGGCAATCAAGGACCAATATCATAGCGAAACGCCTCGACACCCCGCAATTTGGCGGTAGATACACGCTGGTCGAAGCCAGCCGGCTGAGAAAAGGAGAGCACATCCTGGTGGAAACCAACGAGCTTATTGCCGGTGACGGCGAAGTCGTTGCCGGCGCCGCCCTGGTGAACGAATCGGCGATCACCGGCGAATCGGCGCCAGTTGTCCGGGAATCGGGAGGCGATCGCAGCGCGGTCACTGGCGGCACTACTGTGATTGCCAATGCCATCATCGTCAGGATTACCGCCGATCCCGGTGAAACCTTCCTTGACCGGATGATTGCCCTGATCGAAGGCGCGAAACGACGAAAAACCCCCAACGAGGTCGCCCTGGAGGCGTTGTTGATCGCACTCACCCTGGTTTTCTTGCTGGTCTGCGTCAATATCAGCCCCCTCTCAACCCACAGCATCAAGGCAACAGGCCAGGGTGAAGCGATTTCCTTAACCATCCTGGTGGCTCTCTTCGTCTGCCTGGCGCCCACGACCATTGCCGCCCTGCTCCCCGCGATCGGCATTGCCGGCATGAACCGTCTGTTCCAGAAAAATGTGATTGCCCTTTCCGGAAGAGCTATTGAAGCAGCCGGTGACGTCAACGTCATGCTTTTGGACAAGACCGGCACCATCACCCTGGGCAACAGAGAAGCCGTGGAAATTATTGCCGTAGGCCGCCATTCGGAACGGGAATTAGGCGAAGCGGCCCTGCTGGCATCAATCGCGGATGAGACGCCCGAAGGGCGATCCGTTGTTGTGCTGGTTGAGCAACTCCATGGCAGGCAGGCGCAGCCGCTTCCCCCGGATGCCCAAATCATCGGTTTCAATGCTGACACCCGCCTTTCGGGGGTTGATCTGGCGGGTAGCCGGTACCGCAAGGGTGCGGCTGACAGTGTGATCGCCTTTGTCAAACAGCAGAACGGGACCATTCCCAAAAACCTCGATCAGTTGGTCAACACCATCGCCCATGCGGGTTCGACGCCGCTGGTTGTTTGCCGCGATGCGGATATCCTGGGGGTAATTAATCTGAAGGATATCGTCAAACAGGGCATCCAGGAACGTTTTGCCCGCTTGCGGAGCATCGGGATCAAAACCGTAATGATCACTGGCGACAACCCGCTGACCGCTGCGGCGATCGCGGCGGAAGCCCAAGTGGATGATTTTCTCGCCCACGCCCGGCCGGAAGACAAGCTGCAAATGATCCGGAATTATCAGGAGCAAGGGTTCATGGTGGCCATGACCGGTGATGGCACCAACGATGCCCCAGCCCTGGCGCAGGCGGATGTGGCCGTCGCCATGAACACCGGCACCCAGCCGGCACGTGAAGCGGCCAACATCATCGACCTGGACAGCAACCCCACCAAATTGCTCGATATCGTCGAAATTGGTAAACAGATCCTAATGACGCGCGGCAACCTGACCACCTTCAGTATTGCCAACGATGTGGCTAAATATTTTGCCATTATTCCGGCGGCCCTCGTTTCCATGTATCCTCAGCTGGAGGTGTTGAACATCATGCATCTGGCAAGTCCGCAGAGCGCCATTCTTTCAGCGGTGCTGTTCAATGCCCTTATCATCCCCCTGCTGATTCCCCTGGCACTCAAGGGGACCAAATACCGGCCAATGCCGGCTGAACGGCTCCTGCTCTTCAATTTGTTGATCTACGGCATGGGGGGGATGATCGTGCCTTTTATCGGTATCAAGGCCATCGATATTGTTGTAGGATTATTCGTCTGAAAGATAAGGAGATGCGACCATGAACAATGTAAAATCGTCAGTGCTCCTTTGCATCTGGTTAACTATCCTGCTGGGAGGGGTCTATCCGGCGGTGATCACCCTGGCTGCTCACTTGCTGTTTCCGGAAAAGTCGCAGGGCAGTCTTCTCGTGGACCGCAACGGCAAGGTTGCCGGCTCGCTTCTTCTCGGCCAACCATTTACCGAGGACCGTTTCTTTTGGCCTCGGCCCTCCTCCACTGCCGGATTCGAGTACAATCCACTGGCATCAGGTGGTTCCAATTTCGGAGCTACTCATCCTGAGCTGATCCGTGCGGCAGAAAAACGGACCAGACAATGGCGGGAGGCAGGTGCTCCAGGGAACATTTCGGCTGATCTCGTCACCGCTTCCGCCAGTGGACTTGACCCCCATATTTCTCCAGCAGCGGCGCTCCTCCAGGCAGACCGTGTAGCTAAAGCAAGAAATATGACCAGGGAAAGCATGGAGCAGCTGGTTGGAACCATGACTGAAGACCGGCAATTCGGCCTCTTGGGCGAACCAAGAATCAACGTCCTGGCGCTGAATATGGCGCTAGAGCGATTATCGCCATGACCACGACGCAGGAAGAGAGGCGTCCGTCGCCGGAAGCCATGCTCCGAGCCGCGCAAGCGGAGGAATCGGGGAACCGGCGCGGACGGTTGCACATCTTTCTAGGCTATGCCGCCGGTGTCGGCAAAACCTACACCATGCTGGAGGCTGCACGTCAGCTTAAGGCTGTAGGCCGCGATGTGGTTGCCGCCTATGTCGAATCCCACGGCCGGGCGGAAACCGATGCCCTGCTCGAAAACCTGGAGGTACTGCCCAAGGCACGCCGCGAATACCAGGGAGTGGCGCTCACCGAGCTGGACCTTGATGCCACCTTGGCCAGGAAGCCGGAACTGGCCCTGGTCGACGAACTGGCACATACCAATGCGCCCGGTTGCCGCCATGAGAAGCGCTGGCAGGATATCGAGGAACTGCTGGCCGCCGGCATCGACATTTACACCACGGTCAATGTCCAGCATTTCGAGAGTGTCAACGATATCGTTGCCCAGATCACCGGTGTTCCGGTACGGGAGACCGTTCCCGACAGCCTCCTTGATCTGGCTGCGGAAATCATGCTGGTTGACATCCCGCCCGAGGCCCTGCTGCAACGGTTGCGTCAAGGCAAGGTCTACATACCGGAACAGGCCTCCCTGGCGGCCAAACAATTTTTCCGGCCCGGCAACCTGATCGCCCTGCGGGAACTGGCATTGCGGCGGACCGCCGCCCGCGTGGACGACGAGATGCGGACCTACATGGAGACCCGAGCCATCGCCGGACCCTGGCCCGTGACCGAGCGTTTGCTGGTTTGCGCCAGCGGCAGCCCGTTCAGCGAGCAACTTATCCGCACCACTCGGCGTCTCGCCGACGAACTCAAGGCCCAATGGTTCACCGTCTACGTCGAAACCCCGGGTCTGGCCAAGGAACAGCAGGAGAACCGCGAACGGGTCTGGCATGATCTCCGTCTGGCTGAAAGCCTGGGCGCCGAGGTCGCGACCATCACCGCCTCGTCGGTGCCGCAGGCGGTCATCGAGTACGCCATCCGCCATAACGTCACCCGCATCGTGGTTGGCAAGCCCACCAAGCCCCGTTGGCGGGAATTGCTCCGCCCCCCCATCGTCGATCAGATCATCCGTCTCAGCGGTTCGATCCACATCCATGTCGTCAGTTTTAAACAGGTTGCGGCGGGGGAAAAGCCTCCGGCCTGGCAACCGCCGCGGATCGGTCCCTGGTCGGATTATCTGGTGAGTCTGGCCTTGGTTGCCGCGACCACGCTGCTGTCCTTCCTGGTGCGCCCCTATGTGTCGCCGATCAACCTGGTCATGGTCTACCTGTTGGCGGTGGTGCTGGCCGCTAGCCGCTTCGGCTTAAAACCGGCTATTCTCACCGCCGCGCTCGGGGTGCTGGCCTTTGATTTCTTTTTTGTCATGCCCCGATGGAGTTTTACCGTCGCCGACACCGAATATCTGTTCACCTTTTTCGGCTTGTTTATTGTTGGCGTGGTCATCAGCACCCTGGTAGCCAAAGCCAAGGGACGGGCCGAGGCCCTGCGGGATCGCGAATTACAAACTGAGAGTCTCTATTACCTGAGCCGCGACCTAGCCGCGGCCATCGATCTGCCCTCCATTTTGGCGGCGGTGATCAAGAACATTGGTGAATCCCTGCATGCCCGATTGGCGGTGTTGCTCCCGCACGATGAGCATATCCATATTGCCGCCGTCAGTGAGGGCTTGACGCTCGACGAGAAGGAGCTGGCCGTGGCGGATTGGGCCTTTCGCAACCGGCGGCCAGCGGGCAGTGGCACGGAAACGCTCAGTTCGGCCAAACTCCTCTACCTGCCCCTGCTTACAGCAAGCCACACCTTTGGGACGCTGGGAGTTTCGCTGCAAGGCGCCTCGGAGTATTTTTCTCCCCCCCATCGACGCCTTCTGGACGCTTTTGTCGCCCAGATTTCCCTGGCCATGGAGCGGGTGCATCTCGCCCGGCAGGCGGAACAGGCCCAGGTTCTGGAAGCGCGGGAGTCGCTGGAACGGGCGCTGCTCAATTCCATCTCCCACGATCTGCGGACCCCCCTGGTCACCATCATCGGGGCGCTGAGCAGTCTTCGTGGGGATATCCTTCAGCTCTCTGACCGGAAAAAACAGGCGTTGTTGAATGGCGCCTGGGACGAGGCCGAGCGGTTGAACCGGTTTGTCGGCAACCTGCTGGACATGACCCGGCTCGAGGCGGGAGAACTGCGAATCAACAAGGAACCGTGTGATGTCCAGGATCTGATCGGCAGCGCCCTGACCATCCTTGACCAGAAATTGGCCGGACGCGACGTGAGTGTGCAGCTTGCCGAAGGATTGCCCGCGGTCAGCATGGATATGGTCCTGATGACTCAGGTGCTGGTCAATCTGCTGGACAACGGGTTGAAATATTCGCCGCCGGACAGCACCCTGTTCATTACCGCCCGCATCGATCCCGGCTATCTGATCCTGGAAGTGCTCGACCGTGGTCCGGGGGTGCCCGAGAGCGATCTGCAGCGGGTTTTTGAAAAATTCTACCGTCTCCCGGTTCCGGAGGGGGTCAGTGGAACAGGGCTGGGATTGTCCATTTGCAAGGGCATTATTGAGGCGCATCAGGGAACAATTAGTGCGGAAAATCGGGTGGGCGGCGGATTGTGCGTCACCTGTCGGCTCCCTTTGTAACGAGGAAGGAAATGGCAACGGAAACACATCCACAGCGGATATTGATTGTCGATGACGAACCGGCGATACGCCGTTTTTTACAAACAGCGCTGATGGACGGTGAATTCACCCTCTTTCTGGCGGACAATGGTCATGCGGCCCTCTCTGCCACTGTGACCGTGAAACCGGATGTTATTTTGCTGGATCTGGGCCTGCCGGACATGGATGGCGTTGAGGTGATCAAAAGAATCCGGCAGTGGTCGCAGGTGCCCATCATCGTCCTTTCGGTCCGCGACCGCGAGGCTGATAAGGTCAAGGCCCTTGATTCGGGCGCCGACGACTATCTCACCAAACCCTTCGGCGTCGGCGAATTGCTCGCCCGCATCCGGGTCATGTTACGCCGTTCCCTGCAACAGACGCCTGAACCGGTGATCAGCATCGGCGAGTTGGAGGTCGATCTTGCCCGTCGACTGGTACTGCTGCGCGGCGATGCCGTTGCCCTGACTCCCACGGAGTACGAACTGCTCCGTCTGATGGTCACCAATGCCGGCAAGGTGCTCACCCATCGCCAGATTCTCAAGCAGATATGGGGCGCCGCTTATCTGGAACAGCCGCACGTTCTGCGGGTCAACATCAGCAATCTTCGTCATAAACTCGAAAACGATGCCTCGCGACCGCGTTATATTCTCACCGAATCGGGAGTAGGATACCGTTTTAAATGTGAAAATTGATCTTTCAAATTTCTTCTTCCAGAGACCCGTTATTGAACTCCCCTGTAAGCTATCAGATAAACATAGAAGCAATTCCATATAGAATAAAATTGTTTTTCAAGCATATCCTTGCCTTGGCAGATCTTACCCTCTCCCATATTTAATGGTATTTAAGGAACAATGCCGTAGGCAACAAAAACCGTGGTCATGGCAAAGGTTGTCGGCTTGGAAATGATTTCTTCCAGCGCATGGAAGAGCGCGGTCGCTTGGGCGTCGCATTCACCAGCCCGTTCCAGCACTTGGCGCTTGAAACTATAGACAATCGAAAAAAATGTTTGCCGTCCAAGGGCTGAAGCCGTTATTGGAACATGCTTGACGCTGACTTCCTGTAGACCGATCTCATGCATGTATCCATAAAGTTTCCGGCCGACATGGCGATCGCCACCGGCAGCAGCCTGGGCAGCGGCAATACGCTTTTCAAGATCTTCCAGCCCTGCTGGCGCCGGATAAACAATATTTGTTCGATCATCGACATCTAACACAACCACAAGCCCTCCTTGACGGGTTACCCGTCGCATCTCCCCCAGAACTTCAAGAGGATTGGGCAGATGCTGAAAGAGAAGCCGGGCGTAGCTGAAGTCCACCACGCCGCTATCAAGGGGAATCCGGTCGCCCGTTCCTTTGAGGAAACAGCAGCGTTCCGCAAACCCCTGACTGGTAACGAGCGTTTCGGCTTTGACTCGTAACTGATCCTCTGGCTCCACACCAATAACTACGGCTGACGGCAGACGTTTAGCCAAGAGCAAAGAAGTCATGCCCGGTCCCGAACCGAGATCAAGCACTGTCGTTCCATCATGGAGTCCGATGCTGTCAAGGACTGAAAATTCAATCTCTTCGCCAATCGTTGCCTGCGTTATCAAACGTTTGAATTCACCCTCCCGGTCACCGAGGCTGTCAAATCGGTACGATTCCATTCGACTATTCATCATCGTTGCAGTTGGAGCCTGAAACAAGATAGGCTGGTTGATTCGCACTGGATCAACCACAATGCCAGGAGTGCATGCAACTGTTTCTGCAAAATGTACGAAACGAGTAGCAAGTATTTTTAACAATTTTTTAGCAAGCGTAAAGCCAAGGGCGGTATCGACGCGCCCGACACGTTCAAGCACGTCGAAAGGAATAAGAAAGGCCTCTGATCTTTCAAGTGCAACAAGATTAACGGACCGCCGTCCTCCCCCCAGGCTGCTTATTTCCCCGAACAATTCCCCAGCCTGAATGACATTAATGATTCGGGGAGCCCCACCAGCAGAGACCTCAACTCCGAGACTTCCCGAAACCAGCACCCCTATCCACTTTTCGGTTTCACCGCGACGGTAGACTTGCTCGCCTTGGGAAAAAGTGATTTCCGATAGACGTTGCCCCACGATCCGCTGTTCTTCCACCGAAAAACCGTCAAAAAAACCTTTGCTTTCCACAGAAGTTTCATTGGGCAGCATGTGGGCAAAACGGGCCCAGAGGTGATGCGTTTTTTTTCGGCCAAAAGCTGGCTTTTTAAACGCAGGGAACCGATTGATCAGCATCCGGGCGGCTGCACCTCTGTCATCAATCGTTTTGGGACACAATCGTACCAGCGGGCTATTAATTTCCTCGAGATAGGTCCGATCTCGGGCACAATGGACAATGGGAACGCGTATCCCCGCATCAATTCTAAAATTTTCCGTGTACGGACGGTAGCCCAACTGATAGTAAAAGGAAATGAACTGAAGGGAGCAATAAGAAATGCCGACCAATGCCCCTTGGTCGAGACAGAGACTATAGAGCGCCCCAAGGAGCAGCGAAGCCACTGTCTTTCCTCTGGCTTCAGGCGCAACGGCAAAATGAGAAAGGTAGTAGATCTTCTCTCCGCCGAACAGCTTGATCAACTCTGCCGTCCGTAGCTGTTTATGGAGCTGCTCGGAAAGAGGTGCATTTCCGAGCATGTTAATTCGAACGCACCCATGTATCCGCCCCGACGGGTCAATAGCAACAAAGTGTTGCGCCGTTTCATCAAGCGCATCGTGCAAAAGACGGCGTTCGTGATCCATCCCATCCATGGATCGACAGAATTCATCCGACCAAATCTCGTACAAAAAACGATAGATACTTTCACGGTCGTGCCTGTTTTTCGGCTGAATAACCTGAATACTCATGTCATTCTCCAAAAGGATGCGCTTGTTATTTTGCGGCCATCAGTCGTATTGGTGAGTTGTTTGGGTTAGAACTTCCCGAACCTTAATGGCCAACTCTTTTTTGGAGAATGGTTTTTGGATTAGGCAGACATCCTTGTCCAGGAAGCCCCGGTCAGTAATAATGTTTGCTGTGTAACCGGACATATATAACACTGGCAGGCCAGGGAAAAGTATCCGTATCCGGTCCGCAAGATCGCGGCCGTTTAATTCCGGCATAATCACATCACTGACCATTAAATCTATCGTTTCTGGATGTTGTTCCGCAATATGGATGGCTTCCGTAGGTGAATTGGCCACCAGAACCCGATATCCCAACTGTTTAAGCATGGTCTCCACCAACTCGAGAATGCTAATTTCGTCTTCCACCAAAAGCAGCGTTTCATTGTGGCCACAAGGCATATCAACCGGGTCGCTGGATTGGTTTTCAAGGGACTGACCGATAGCCCGCGGTAGATAAACTGTAAAGGATGTTCCTACACCCGGTTCACTCCTGACATTGATCATTCCTTGATTCTGTCGAACAATGCCATACACGGTTGCAAGACCCAAACCTGTCCCCTGCCCAATGGCTTTAGTGCTAAAAAACGGTTCAAATATTTTGTCGATTGTCTCCCCATCTATACCCATACCGTTATCGCTCACTACCATTTGCACGTATTCACCAGGGACTAAACCTGGGTGCAGTACGCAAAACGCCTCATCCACCTCGATGTTCGCTGTCTCGATGAGCACCTTCCCTACACCACTGATGGCGTCTCTGGCGTTAACGCAGAGATTGGCGAGAATCTGATCAATCTGGGAAGGATCAATTTCAATTGGCCAGACCTGGCCACATGGATTCCATATAAGTTCGACATCCTCCCCAATCAGGCGCTGCAGCATTTTCAGCATACTGTTTACGGCTTGGTTGATGTCCAGCACCTTGGGAGCGACGGTCTGGCACCTGGCAAAAGCCAGAAGCTGATGGGTAAGATCCATAGATCGTCGGCCGGCGGCGTAAATTTGTTGAATATATCTATAGATCTGATCACCCTCCCCCAATTGCTCAAGAGCCATTTCGGCATATCCCATGATCACATTGATCATGTTGTTATAATCGTGAGCCACCCCGCCAGCCAACCTGCCGATGGCCTCCATCTTCTGCGCGCCGCGCAGCTGATTTTCAATAGTTGCGCGGTGTTGTTCTGCTTGGCTGAGACGCAGGCTCATCTCATTGAACTCTGCCACCAAATTGGAATAGGATCTAGAGGGCGATTCAACGCGATAGGAAAAGTTGCCATCACCAATCTGCTGAAAGGCCTGACGTAAACCCTCGACAGCGACCTCTTCCATGGACGACTCCGGTAATCCGCAAAAAAAGGTCCATTCAACGCCTGGGACATGCGTGTAGCAGAATATCCATTTCGTGCCCGCAACGTCGGTCATCGGCAGTACATCCCCTTCTTTTGCGAGGATCGTGTCCAGTTCAAAATCCGCCCACTGTCCGCCGAGTTCCTTCAAGGAGTGCAGAATAACCTGCCCCTTGGGCTGATCGACTTCGGCGTGCAGGTTATCATGCAGCAAAAGCAAGCCCTTTTGATTGACTATAAATTGCATCTGATCAGGGAAGGGTTTGGTGAGAGCAAAATCTCGATACAGGTAGCGAATCGGTAGATCGATGCTCCATAGACCGATAAATACATCGTTGCGCCAGACTGGAATAGAAACGGATAGGATCAGCCCTTCACCGGCATAATCTATAGTGGGCGCCGTCCATTGAATCTGCCGTTCAGGATTGTTTTCAGGACAAACGGAAAGGTAGGTGTGGTAGGTCCTCCAGTCGAAATCGCTGGAAATTGCGGTGCGTTGGTCAATATGAGGGTATTGCAGGGCGGTGTTGCCGGCATCCTGATAATAGATCCAGCCTACATCCCCCAAGCGATCATGTATGTGTTTGAGATGAGGGCCGATGGCGCGATGGCAGTACAGATGCCGGCGCGCCCGGGAGTCTGTGCGGAGATTTTGCCCCCAGGAAAAACTGATGGCATCAGCCGGTGCGATCCCCTTCCTGAAAGCGTCAAGCAAGGTTCTACTTTGAAAAAATCCGTCCTCATCGACAGCGAAGTCCTCTGCTTGCAGCCACGCATCTATATTCTCCTCCGGGTCGGGGTTGAGGCTCAAGAGAAGCAGCGTGGTCCGCTGCAACTCTTCCAGAGCATTGTTGAGACGGTCTATCTGTTGAGCAAGAACTGCACGATACCGATTCAGATGCCATCTGATAGCTTCAATTTCATTCATTTGCCCCTCTTCTTGAAGGATAATAGCTGGATCGAATATTTTTACTTGAACTGCCTCTTTAGCTCCTCGGGGGACTATTCGACTGTCATGTAAAGGATTGCCCAAAAAGTAATTATCAATTACCTGACAGTACAGCTGACCTCAAACAAAATTCCGCAAAAGAGAATTGAACGGCTTTTAAATCCAGAAAAGGAACGGAAGGAGCGACAAGAGGCACACAAGCTCTGCGAACGACCTTCCCCGTTTGCGTTATCAGTTGACATAAAACCTTAATCGGTTGACGGTGCTGGAATGGTATTACGGCGCTTTTTCCTGGGTTACTCAGAAAAATCGCCCATTGTAAGTTCGTGCCTAAACCTTGAAACCTCGGCATGGTTTGAGCGTTAATTACTCAAAAACTCAGTAGTCGGCTCAACAGAGCCTGAACTTTGCGATCATCGATTTTTAGTTGTATCTCCATTGCCAGTTTGGCACTCCGGTCATATATTCAAGGTACGGATTCGTTGATTGGTTCTGCTCGAAGGAACCGACCTCATCAGCTTTTTATTGTAGATGATGAGGGCCAGGTGGGACTTCCTCTCCCCTTCCTGGATCAACGGATTTGATAGATATTTTCTTCCTTGTTTATCGTTGACCGGATCGGCTAAGCCTGCCGACGCTCTGGCCAGAAGGCCGGTAGTTGAGCGCAAGGGGTGTAGTGGCGATCCTCCCGGTCAACGATCTTTTTTTGTCCTGTTCTCTGTTCTCGCTCCGCATCGTTTCGAACAGCCTCTCCCTTGCCCGACAGGTTCTCCGGTCTTATATTCAAGTTGAAGGATTCGTTGATCGGTTCGGCTGCAAGAGAACCCACCCCATCAGCTTTTTTCAGGTGATGAGGGCCAGGCGGGCCTACCTCTCCCCCTCCTGGATCAACGAATTATTATAAGGGAGTTTGTTGGTGATCCCTTTGGGGTACATTGATGATGATTCGGATTCGTTGATTGGTTCAACTCCCAGTGAACCTCCCTCTTTGGCTGCTTATAGCTGATCTGGGGCAGGTGGAATCCTCTTCAACTCCACCTGAATCAACGGATTTTGTTCTTTGTGTTCTTTTTTGATTATCGTTGGCCGGCCCGGCGATGCCTGCTTTGCACTCACCAGATTTCCCTCCGATGAGCGCAGGCCGCAGTTGCCCCCCGGTTAACGATATTTTTTTGTCCTCTATGCACCGCTTTCAACGAGCGATCCACCCTTCCAACCCCATACTGATGATCAGCTGCATCCAGGCCTCGGCGATATCCGCAGGCATACGCCGCATCTTCTCAGCCATGGCATAGGCCAGATGCTGCTTGCCGGCGGTGGCGACGTTGTAGTCCCAGCCCTTATCGGGCAAATCCTGCCCATTCTCCGGCCGGGTTCTTAACTCAGGTCGCACCATTTCATACTCGGCCCTGATCGCAGCCACGGCCCTGCATTTACAGCCCCAACCGTTGTGCGGATAATTGATCTGCCAGAACGGATCGGTACGCGACAGGATCAAACCGTCCATGGCCCGGTGATTGGGCCGGGGGTTGCGGACACCGTCGTTGTGCACGTATTTCAAGAACTCTATCCCGGCGGCCTCGAACTGCTGCCAACGGCCAGCCTGATAGGCGGGGCTGATGTTGGCCCACCAGATCAGGTCGCTTTTCCAGGCAAATCCCCCACCCTGCAGCTGCCAGCCGTAGCGCTCGACCAAGGGCCGAAACTGCTGGCGGAACGCTCTAATATCCATGCCGCCGGCAATCGCCTGGTCGGTCATCTGCCTCAGCTCATTCAAGAGATCGGCCTGGTAGGCACCGGCGGACATAAATCCCTTGCCGTGGGCCTCGCTGGCCAGCTCATCCCATTTGGTGGTGGGAATGTTGAGCTTCTCCCGGTAGGGGTGTTCCCTGGCCAATCGCTGCAGCTCCTGCCAGTCGGCCATCACAAGGTCCTAGGTCGGTGGCTTGTGTTTCACTCTCCTACCTACAGCCGTCGCATCCCCTCGTTCTTGATCGCCTCCAGCCTCACCGCTCATATCGCCGGTGGTCGGCGTACAAGAAGGCCACCACCAGGGAAAGCGCGCCCATGCAAATGACGATGATCCCCGGTGCGCCCAAGGTTTTGATGACGGTATTGATGATGCCCAGTTCGTCGCTCAACGTGGCCTCCTCTCGTGGTGGTGTTGACAATGAATGCAGCGTTTGCAGCCTGGCATGGCCTGGCGCCGTTACTCCGGTATGGGGTTGCCGCAGTCCTCGCACTCGGTGGCCGACTCACCCTGGGGCATGCGGTCCAGTTGCCGTTGCAGGGCCAACTGGTCAAAGTGCTCCCGGCTCTGCTGCGCAAAATCTACCTTGTCCATTTATTTCGCGGAACCTGAGCCCGTGATCATACCGACGACCTGTACACTGAAGCTGAAGGCATATCCGCCCTCGTGCTGCATGGTGGCGGTACAGGCGTTGGCAAAACTCATGGTTCCTCGTGATTGGAGAATGAAATCTCAACCTCAAGAAGAGGCGGATCATGGGACCCGTTTCTGTCTCAAGAAAAAGGAGAATGCATGGCTGTCCAAGCCATGTTGACGAGGGAACTATAGGAGATGTGGGGGGAGGCGATCAGTCTGTTGGGCTACAGTGTGGTGATTGCAGTTATTAGGGGTAGGGATTAGGTATAATTACCTATGGAATTTTAGACAGATCGATAGTTGTCAATGCGAGTCAGGCGTGGTAGATCATTCACCGATCATTAAATTTTTCACATAACTCAAGAAAATTATGAGCGAAAAAGAAACAGCTGAAGAAAATTGTGTTTGCAGTTTCTGTGATAAAAAAACCAGTGAAGTTGAGGTGATGGTTACTACGGGTGATGATCGTAACCTAACCATCTGCGGCGATAGCATTAAATTATGCGAAGCCGTAATCGAAGAAAGGGAAATGAAAGACTCTCGTTTTTTTCGGATCCCAGGCGAGAAATACAAGCAGCCGCCAGGAAAGCTTCGCCCGAGAACGAGGATTCCGGAAGGATGGCATGTTTGTGAATCAGAACTGTATGCCAGCATTCCCTATGTCAGAGCATGTTCTCGCAACGGTAAAAGGCATGCAGAGTTTGCTGTGCCCAAGCCGCTGGCCTGGTGGATGATGTGTAATGATAAGAAGCTGGATGTGGACAAACTGAGAGAGGAGATATCCAAACACATCAGTTATGTGATCTGGCAAACACTCATGAAGTATTGACAAGCACTCGATTGAGAAATTGGTATCGATTCAATATTCATTGGAATTATCTTGACTCATATCGATGAAATATTTTCTTTTTTCAAGAAAAATTATTGCTAATGCCCTGCCTATGTAATCTTATTCTTTAACTTTCAAGGCGCTCTCGAGGTGATATACCAGAATCACAAGGATAAATTGCGACAGTTCAGTCAAAAACACTTTTTAATTGCATGACAGAATTAACCGAACGGGACACCAGGTAGATAAAATGCAAACGGTGAAAGCCTTACAACTGAGGAAAAAGAGTATATATAAAATTGTTGTATACTATGCGCTGTTTGGCCTTATTTGGATATATTCAAGCGACACTGTATTGGGTTGGCTAGTTTCAGAAGCAGAAACCTTCACGAAAATAGCAATTTTTAAAGGTTTTTCCTTTATAGCCGTTACTTCATGCTTGCTATATTATCTCATTCAGAGATACGACAAGCAAACGCTTCACTCGGAGCAAGCGGCCATTGCCGGCGAAAAACGTTTTAAGGATCTGTTCCATAAGTTGGCGGATCCTATCTATATTGCAGGTAAATCTGGCCACATAATAGCGGTAAATGATGCCGCCTGCACAGAACTTGGCTACAGCCATAACGAGTTACTTGCTATGCAAGTAGCCGATATCGATAACGATCCCCAAACGCCAAGACTGTTTGCGACAAATGTGGAAAAATTAAAAGAAATACCCGCCACAACTTTTGAAACCGTCCACCGTCGGAAAGACGGCTCAATATTTCCCGTAGAAGTTAACATAGCCCTAATAGAAATCGACGGCCAGCCTGCGGTAATGGGAGTTGCACGCAATATCAGCAAGCGCAAACATACTCAGAACTGTATGTCGTTTTTGGCACAAACAGTCACTTTGCAATCAGGGGAGAATTTTTTCCATAAATTAGCTGTGTTTTTGTCCGAAAGCCTTGCTATGGACTATATCTGCATTGATTTCCTTGAACCCGACAATCTCACCGCCAGAACAGTTGCAATATACTTCGATGGAAAATTTGAGGACAATGTAACCTATACTCTTCATGATACACCCTGCGGAGAGGTCGTTGATAAGTCAATCTGCTGTTATACCGAGGGTGTTCGCCATCAATTTCCAAACGATAAAATTCTACAAGAGATGTTGGCGGAAAGTTATATCGGCACCGTTTTATGGGGAACCAACAACAAGCAAGTCGGTCTCATTGCCGCGATTGGGCGCAAGCCCTTGCAAAACAGGGAGTTGGCTGAAGAGACGTTGCAACTGGTTAGTGTCCGAGCCGCAGCCGAACTAGAGCGAAGCATGTATGAACAAGAACGTCTTTCCTTAGAACGCCAAGTGCTTCATGCTCAAAAGCTAGAAAGCCTTGGTGTGCTAGCCGGAGGAATAGCTCATGATTTTAATAATATACTTACATCTATTGTTGGAAATACTGATCTAGCTTTGATGAAACTTCCTCCTGAATCCCCCTGCATTGATAACCTAAGAAGAGTAGAGAGTTCAGCAGCAAAAGCCACCGATCTGGCCAAACAGATGCTTGCCTATTCTGGCAAAGGGCGTTTTGTTGTTGAGCCTATTGATCTAAACCGTTTACTGGAGGAGATGCTGCACATTCTTGAAGTATCAATTTCCAAGCATGCAATACTACGATTCAATCTAGCGAATATTTTACCAAGTGTTGAAGCAGATGCCACCCAGATCCGTCAGGTCGTCATGAATTTAATTATTAATGCATCTGAAGCTATTGGTGAAAAAAGCGGCGTAATTTCCATCACCACCGGCTGCATGGACTGTGACTCATCATACCTGAAGGATGTCTGGCTGGATGAGAATATCAGGCCAGGTTTATATGTCTATTTAGAAGTAGCAGACACAGGGTGTGGCATGACGAAAGAAACCATGAAGAATATGTTTGACCCGTTCTTTACCACGAAATTTACTGGGCGAGGTTTGGGGATGGCAGCTGTGCTCGGTATCATAAGAGGGCACAAAGGAGCGATTAAGGTATACAGCGAACTCGGTAAAGGGAGCACTATTAAGATATTACTGCCAGCCTCAGACAAGCCTCAGGAATTGTTCAACGGCTCTGCCCATGAAAGTGAATGGCGTGGCAGTGGAGTAATACTGCTTGTTGATGATGAGGAAACCATCAGGGGCATTGGCAGGGAAATGCTGACAGAACTCGGCTTTGAAGTAATAACAGCCAAAGACGGGAGAGAGGCTTTAGAAATATTCAAAAAAAATATGAGTATTGCTACTGTAATCCTAGATTTGACAATGCCGCATATGGATGGGGAACAATGTTTTCGCGAATTGAGAAGGCTCGCCCCCGAGTTGAAAGTAATTATATCAAGTGGTTACAACGAACATGAGGTTACGCAAAAATTTGTCGGCAAAGGGTTGGCGGGTTTTATTCAAAAGCCATACAAATTATCCACATTGCGAGATGTTATTAGCAAAATTTTGACATGATAAATCGACAGTAGCAGATATCTATCTATATATTTAATTTTGAGCAGTTATGGCTTAACCTGATACATTACGGAGGTGAACGATGAAACCATGGACAATTCTTACCAAATATTTCCCCCTGAATGTTGTTGTTTTCCTCATTCTATTTAGTTTCGGAACAAACATTACCATGGCGACAGAACCGCAGATAGCCATCAAGAAATATGATCCAGTTGCTTATTTTACTGAAAACAAGGCCATTCTTGGAACGGATGAATTTACTTTTTCCTACCATGACATGGTCTGGTATTTTTCAAGCCAGAAAAACCGTGATCTCTTTGCTACTGATCCACAAGCGTACGCCCCACAATATGACGGTTATTGTGCCTGGGCAATGACCGAGTCCAGGCTCGCTCATACTGACCCAGAGGTTTGGAAGATCGTCTATGGTAAATTGTATCTGAACTGTAGCAAGGCTGCTTATGAGAAATGGGCCAGGGATATTCCCGCTCACATCAAAATGGCGGATCGTATCTGGACAGAAAAGTTTTCCGGGAAATAACAATCGTTTGAGCCTCTCCCCAAATTCAGACAGCCAATTGTAGAGATTTCTGGCTTACTTGAAATTGCTCCCTGAATTGTGCCGGGGTCAAATTGCCCAACGATGAGTGGGGGCGAAAACTGTTGTACTCGCGTCTCCATGCTTCTATCTTTTTCCTGGCGTCGTCAACAGACAAAAACCAATTCACGTTCAGGCATTCATCCCGGAAACGGCCGTTAAATGATGCTATCAAAGCGTTATCTGTTGGTTTTCCCGGCCTGGAGAAGTCAAGCGTTACCCCATGCTCATAGGCCCATTTATCCAAATCCTTGGAGATAAACTCAGGGCCGTTATCCACCTGGATTCGCCCAGGGCAACGATCGGCAAAGAGTCGCAACCGTTCCATCACCTGAACTACATCCTTGCCTTTGATCGCCTGATCGACATGGATCGCCAGGCATTC
>Ga0074197_1000288_pt1 | contig 69917 bp, 75 predicted proteins | sample EPASupsiteSAE305_FD_64526 | JGI IMG/M metagenome (GOLD analysis project Ga0074197, IMG submission 64526) | Bioremediated contaminated groundwater microbial communities from EPA Superfund site, New Mexico - SAE3-05 reassembly with SPADES | ecosystem: Environmental > Aquatic > Deep subsurface >... | reverse complement strand
CACCTCTCCGGAGTCTTGCTTGACGATCCCCGCAGCAATCTTCATGAGCGTCGATTTGCCGGCGCCATTCGGCCCGGCCAGGGCCGCGCGGGAGCCGTCCTGCAGATTGAGCGTCGCATTACGGATGAGATCGCGGGCCCCAAATGAAAGCGAAATCCCGCCAAGCTGAATAAATGACATTCTATTTCACCACAAGATAATAATTTACAGAGGAGAATCGTGTATCGAGGCTCTCAGTAGTTCCGCGCAATGTCACCGAGTCGGCTTTTGCGATCACAAGCTGACCGTTCTCAAACCGATAGACAAAGTCCTGCCTGTCGGGATTGTCTCCCACGAGCAGGGAAAATCCGCCCATCCACGCGGAGGAAATCGCGGTGCCTAAATGAAGCCCGAACCGGATTTCGCCTTTGATGACATTGTCTCGCGCTTCGGCGGGAATTTCCGGGGCAAAGCCCGCCGGGAGCTGGTCGGTATGACTCCACTCGAAGGTGCCCTTGAGATCGACGCTGAGGATACCCGCGGTATCCGAAAGGAAGCTGATGGTCGATTCCCCATTCGACTGCAACTGCGAGCTTCGCTGGAAAAAGGCCTTCAATTCCGATTCGCGCCTCGAGTTTTCCCCTGCGAGCAGAACAGGTATCGACGCGTCGAGCTGCACAAACCGTGCCGCCTGCCCCCCCTGTGACCAGCCTTCATCGGCCAGAACCTGATCGGTACCGCTCCAGTCGGCGACAATTGTCGATTCATTTTCGAACCGGATGCGCAGTTTGGACTTTTCGAAGACAAGCCAATCGCCCGACTGACTCACTGAAGTAAAACTGAAAGCACCTGAATATCCAGGCAATTCGATGCGGACCTGCGAATTCTTGGCATCGGCGAAGAGGCCATATCGAAGGATGAAGAGGTCGGGATCTATGGTGCTGTCATCGACCATGATCTGGTAATACGCCGGGCGCCAGGGCTTTGCATAGATGATGTCGAGCAGAGAAGCGCTTGGCGCGGGCGAAGAGGCGATGACGGGCGCCGCCGTGCCTTCTTTTTCCTCATAGAGGACCATCGTGTTGCTGAAGACATAGCCGCGCGTGCCATCGATGGCCTGCACAAAGTACCACTCCCCCGGGAGTGCTTTTCCGCCGGTGAACACCGCTTCGCCGTCGGCCACGCTTAAAACCTTCACTGATTCGCCGAGCCTCAGGCGGTACACGCGCCGCGCATTTACGCTCGGTTTCTCCCGGATGGGAAGACCATCGCGCCCCGCTGAAAGATACAGCGCGGCATAGGGTGCAAATTCCCGGGCCCGCGTTTCGGCGGCACTCTTGGATGAGAAGAACTCGAGTGAAGGGAAAGGAACTTCGATCTTCGTCTTGTTGTCATCGGGCAGGCCAATCACATAGCTTTTACTGATATTCGACTTCAGGTAAATCGGAACGACAGCCCCCCCCTTCACCGCAGTGCCCTTGACGGACCAAAGCACCATGCCCCAGCCCTCCCGTCTCGCGCAGCCAGAAAGCAACACAGAAAACAGTATCACAATAAGGCCCGCAACGAGAAAAAGCTTTGCCGCGGCCCCTTTCTTTCTTCCTGTCGTTGAGTCCATACACGGCCAGTGTACAATGCAAGCCTCTTTCTGGCTAGTGATTTTCAGGTTTTTCACAAGTTGGTGTTACTAATACCTGCGTTAGTAGTGTAACAATAAAGGATAATAATAGTGCTGAAAATACTGATTACTTCGACTTTTTCAATGTCATCATACTTATGTAGGTATTAGTAAATCTTGCGGCCACGGTATGTCACGAAGCACTGTATTGGAAAAAGTGCTATAATACGTTGTATGTCAGATGCACAACCTCAAAAATCACCGCAATCCAAAGAGAGCATCCCAAGCTCATCAAGCTCGATACAGGGGCTCCATGCCGCGATAGAAATAGGATCCACCGGCATACGGCTCATTGTCGCGGAAATCGACTCCAAGGGAGGCCTGAAAATCATCGACAGGGCCTCCAAACAATCCCGCCTGGGGCGCGATGTCTTCACTATGGGAAGTATTTCGCGAGACGGGCTCCGCGAAACAATTGCCATTCTGAGCTCCTTCAGCGAGCTTTTGCAAGGTTATGGCTTACAGCCTTCCGATATTCAGGTGATCGGTACAAGTGCGCTGAGGGAAGCGTCAAACAGGGACACCTTCATCGACCGCATCAATCTCCAGACCGGCTTCCATGTCCGGATCGTTGAGGATATCGAGGAAAATCACCTCATGTATCTCGCGGTGCAGAAAACACTTGAGGATGAACGATCTTTTCTTACGCGCTCGAATGCGATGATTCTGGAAGTGGGGGGCGGCACGACGGAAGTCATGCTCCTCAAAAAAGGCCAAATGGTCTCCAGTCATTCCTTGAGCATCGGCACCCTCCGCATGGATGAACAAATCCGCGAATCCGCGCGTCAGCCGCGGCAGTTTATCGAAATGTACCTTGAAAGCAACATCAAGACCGCCTGCGATGTGCTCGCGGAGGATTTGCCGCTCGATTCTGTGCGCACCTTTGTGCTCATAGGCTCAGACGCGCGATTCGCGGCGTACTGTCTCTCGGGAAAAAATTTCAGCCACTACGCGGTCCTCGACCGGGCGCAATTTATTGAATTCGCCGATTCCGTAGCGGGGCTGTCTCCTGAGGAATGCATGGCGCAGTATCACCTTTCATGGAATGAGACCGAGAGCTACGCCGCGGGGCTCACCATCGAACGCATGTTCCTCGAAAAAACAGGCGCGGATATCATCATTGTGCCAAACGTGTCAATTCGGGAAGGCATCCTCCTTGCGCAAGTCCAGGGCATGGATCAAAAAATCGAGCAGGAACTTCGTCGCCAGGTCGTCGCGTCCGCACGCTCTCTCGCAAAGCGCTTCCGCTATGACGAGGCGCACGCTGCGCATGTCAAAAACCTGAGCCTTGAAATTTTCGACGCGCTCAAAAAAGAACATGGTCTTGGCAAACACGAGAGAATGTTGCTCGAAGTCGCGGCAATTCTCCACGATATAGGGACGTATCTGCGCACGAGCGGGCATCACAGGCACAGCGAATACATTATCGCCAATTCGGAGATTTTCGGGCTCAACAGAGAGGACATCAACATCGTTTCGAATGTCGCGCGCTATCACCGCAAGACTCCGCCTCTTTCTACGCACGTCAATTACATCGCGCTTCCGCGCGAGGCGCGCATTATCGTACTCAAGCTCGCAGCGATTCTCCGCGTCGCCGATGCCCTTGACCGGAGCCATTCGGGACGTGTGCGGGAGCTCTCTTTCGAACGCACCGAAGACAGGTTTATCATTCGTCCATCGCAGTCGCTCGATTTTTCGCTCGAAAAGCTTTCGCTTGCGGAAAAGGGCGATATGTTCGAAGATGTCTTCGGGCTTCTGCCTGTTTTAATGTGAGTCTGAAAGGGGTACGTGCATGAACAAGCTTCCTACGATGAACCGTGAGCTTTCATGGCTTGATTACAACGCGCGCGTCCTCGCGGAAGGGCTCAAGCCCTCCACGCCTCTTCTGGAAAAGCTCGGTTTTATGCGCATTTTTGCTTCAAATCTGGACGAATTTTTCATGGTGCGCGTCGCCGCCGTCAAGGCCGCGGCACAGAACGGCCAGACAAACGAAGAATGGGCCGGGATGGATCCACAGACGCTCCTTAAGGCAATCAACCAGAAAGTTCAAGCTCATTATGATATGCTTTACAAACATTTGCATGCCACCGTCCTGCCGGGGCTGGCGGGGCACGGCATTCAGCTCATCTCTGAAAAAGACTGGACGTCCCGGGAATGGCGATATCTCGAACGTTTTTTTATGGAAAATGTTTACCCTCTCTTGACTCCGCTTCGCCTGGAGCCTCGGGTGGAGCTTCGGCGGGAACAGGATTATTTCCCGTCGACGGGCAGCCTTCAAGTCCATGTGGCGTTCAGGCTCGAAGAAGACGGCTCGATTGCCGTGGTGCAGGTGCCGAAGAATCTCGACCGCTTCATCGTCCTGCCGCAGCGTCTGTCAATTGAGCCGGAGCCTGCAACAAGCCAGCCGCAGGAGAATGTACTTCGCCTCGCCCTGCTTGAAGATGTCATTCTGGCATTCGGCAGCAAGCTCTTCGCGGGGCTCAAGGTGCTGCACGGAATTATCTTCAAGGTGAATCGGGATGCGGATTTCAGCGTCGACGAAGACAGGGACGACGATTTTCTGACGGCAATGGAAGAAGTGCTCGCGGGACGGCAGAACTCAACTCCGGTACGCATGGTCTACTCCGGAGAAGACCAGATCCTGCTCGGCGCCTTGATGCAGAGCCTTTCGCTTGAGCCCCTGGACGTGTACCATGTCGAGTGGCTCATCGATCTGGGGCGGGCCATGGAGCTCTGCGATCCCGAATTCTATAGGGTGCACGGCATTACTCCCGATCCTTCGCTCTTTTTCCCCCCGTGGAAGCCAGCCAGGACATTTGACGAAAAGGGCAGCATTTTTGACTGGATCGATGAACACGATCGGTTCGTAAATCTGCCATATGAATCATTCGATGTCGTGCGGCGTTTTGTCGAAGAATCGGCGAGCGATCCTTCGGTGCTGGGCATCAAAATCACGCTGTACCGGACGAGCGGCATGAATTCGCCCATTGTGCACGCCCTCGCAAGAGCCGCGCGGAGCGGGAAGCAGGTCGTCGTCGTACTTGAACTGAAAGCGCGGTTCGACGAGGAGAAAAACATTTCCTGGGCTGCGGAACTCGAACAGGCGGGAACGATCGTGACCTTTGGGGTGGCCCGCCTGAAAGTGCACGCGAAGGCGGCCCTCGTCATCCGCAGACGGCAGGATGGAAGCATCGCACGCTATCTCCATCTCTCGACAGGAAATTACAATGAAAAAACGGCGCGCAGCTATGTGGACTTCAGTCTCTTTACCGCTAATCCGAGCCTCTGCACCGATATCGCCCTCTTTTTCAACATTCTGACAGGCTATTCGAGCATCCAGTCTCTCTCGCTCATCGCGGTCAGTCCCTTCGATCTCAAAGAGCGCATCATCGCCCTCATCGACAGGGAGGCGGCACAGTCCACGCCAGAGTCACCGGGCTCCATCATCGCAAAACTCAACTCTCTGTCTGACCCGGACATCATCGGCGCGCTCTACCGCGCCTCTGCCAAAGGCGTCCAGATAAAACTCAATGTGCGGGGCGTCTGTACGCTGATTGCCGGCCTGCCGGGCGTCTCGGAGACTATTGAGGTGCGCTCGGTGCTCGGCCGCAATCTGGAGCACGGACGCATGCTCTATTTCAGAAACGGCGGCTCGGAAGAGCTGTATCTTTCCAGCGCGGATTGGCTCAACCGGAACATGAAAAAGCGGATAGAGCTCTTGTTCCCCGTGCTCGATTCCGAGATAAAAGCTCGTTGCAAGGATATCCTGAGCGCATATTTCAGCGACAATACACATTCCTACAAGCTCGAACAGAATGGCGACTGGACTAACCTTTCCCTGACGAGGCGACCCGAAGAGCCCGCCATCTGTGTCCAGGAGAAGCTCTTCAAAATGGCCAGAAAAGCGGTGCGTAATGAAGAAGACAGGCAGGAGATTCTGCAGGTCAGACGATCAAAAGGGAAATTTTTTGAGCCGGGGACTATTTCATGAGGATTGATTCGTAAAAGGATAAAGCAAGTATGAAAGCAACGGAAAAGACATTGAAGCATATCCGGAAAAAGCAGGCTTTTATCATCGACATGGATGGAGTGATCTATCACGGAAACGTCCTCTTGCCGGGGGCCGCCCAATTCGTCGATTGGCTCAAGCGCGAAGGCAAGCGTTTTCTGTTTCTGACCAATTCGAGTGAGCGGTCGCCCGAAGAACTTTCACAGAAAATGGCACGGCTTGGCATTGAAGTCGCTCCCGAACACTTCTATTCCAGCGCACTGGCGACGGCCGCATTCCTTGCCAGCCAGAAACCCAACGGTTCATCGTACGTCATTGGCGAGCCAGGTCTCATCCACGCACTGTACCGCGTCGGCTATACCATGAACAATGTCAATCCTGATTACGTCGTCGTCGGCGAAGCGAGCAGTTACAACCTCGACACTCTCATAAAGGCGGTGCGGCTGGTCATGGGTGGCGCCAAACTGATCGGCACGAATCCCGACCTCACGGGGCCTGGCGAAGGCGGACTCGTGCCGGCCTGCGGAGCACTGGTCGCGCCGATCGAACTCGCGACCGGCCGAAAAGCGTATTTTGTCGGCAAGCCCAATCCCCTCATGATGCGCCACGCGCTCCGGACGCTCGGTGCCACACGGGAAGAGACAGTCATAATCGGGGATCGCATGGACACCGACACCATCGCCGGCATAGAGTCGCAGATCGAAACGGTGCTCGTGCTGACGGGCGTGACTGCGGAGTCTGATCTGCCGCGCTTTGCCTATGCACCTTCTCATGTGCTCGAAGGCGTTTTTGAAATACCAGACAAAGAACCTAAAAAGAACGCTTAGTCGCCCAGCCGAATCAGCATGGCCGGCGCATACGCCGGCGTGGCGCCGCCAGAAACGCGAACTTTTTCTCCCGAAAGAAGATCGGTCCCGCCAAAACTGAATGGAGCGGCGGATGCTGTGGCGTTTCCCCGTGTTGCTTCGCCTTCGGGCTGTGCCACAAGAAGGTAATTGCCCTTTTTGAGCAGCGTCTGGTCGACCGGATGAGGATTGAGTGCCGCCTCGGTACTCCGGAGGCAATACACTGTGCCATCTTCAGCCACAGACCAGGAGAAGAAAGGAGCGCGCTGCTTCGCCTCCTTCGCCGCCCTCAGACTCTCTCTGAAATACCGCTCGAATTCCATATCTCCTCGCTCAGGCTCAATCGGGTCGCGTTCAAATAAATCGGGCCTGTGATCGAGCGCCCGCTCCTGCCCCATATAGGTCATCGACACGCCCGGCAGAAACTGATAGAGCGCGGTCCAGGCGCGAAGAGGTCCATCCGCTGCAAGCCGATGCGCGGCCCGCTCCTGATCGTGGTTTTCCAGATATCGCAGCTTTTTTGCGTCCTTGGGATAGAGCGTCTCCTGCACATAGAGATATTCGAGGTAGCGCTCGACGGGCAGCTCATGCTGCCAGACTTTTTCAAGGCGCTCCCAGCCATCGTAGTCGTAGGTGAGATCGAATGCCGCCGCATGCAGCTCCGGCTCGCTCCACGCCCCATGCCCATCCTGCCTCATGCGCCTCAAAAAAGCAGGGTGCACGCTCTCGGCCAGCCACACCAGCGGCGCGCGCTCTTTTCGCGCGCCGGGATCATACTGATTCACACGCACCCGCGCCTGCTTCCAGAAATCGGCGGGCACCAGCGAAGCGACATCGCAGCGAAAACCGTCCACCCCTCTGTCCCGCCACATCGAAAGCGTATCGATCAGCTCGACCCACAAGTGCGGCGAGGCCTGGTAGTCGAAATCGACCACATCGCTCCAGTCGCCGCACTTGCGCCCGGGGCGTCCGTCGGGTCCCCGCAAGAACCAGTCGGGATGCTCCCGGGCCAGCACCGAGTCAGGCGAAGTGTGGTTGTACACGACATCGATCATCACCTTGAGTCTGTGCGCGTGCGCAGCGTCGATAAAGGCGGCAAAGTCAGCCTCAGAGCCAAGCTCGGGATTTATTGCTCTGTAATCATATATGGCATAAGGACTTCCGAGCGAACCCTTGCGCGCCGCTTTCCCGATCGGGTGAATTGGCGTGAGGTACACCCAGTCGAAGCCCATGGCCGCTATGCGCCCGAGTTGCGGGATGGCGGCGCGCAAGGTGCCCTCTTTGGTAAAATTTCGCGGATATATTTGATAGATCGCATCGGTTTCCGGAATCATGGATCGCTCCCTTTCTCTTCAACAATGCGCCGGAGAGGTATTTCCAGCATATCAAACCCCACTCGAACGGACAATCGATATAAAGCGCCCTACCGAAAGTCCAACGTGAAGCCTGATGCTGTACTGACTTCGAACGCAGCAAAAAACACTCCCTTTCCCGCACACAATACTTTTGCTATTTTTCAATTATGAGTGGCAGGTGGTACCGCCCCTCAAAAAGTGAGCAATTATGGAAAAACCGGGTGATTTCAAGGAATCTTCCAGGGCTGAAGACGCAGATTCCGCGCCGACGGTAGCCGCCGAAGAAGGCCCGGAGAGTCCTCCGGCAGAAGGTGCATCCAATCACTTCGATGAAGCCTTCATTGGAGCAGCGCGGGACTACCGCATGCTCCTGGACAAAGAGTACCCCGTCGATGCGAGCCTGAAACTGGTCGGCGACCGCTATCGTCTTTCCCACAATGGACGCATGATGCTCTATCGCGGCATATTATCGCGGAGCGCTTCCCAGATTGATCTTGCAAAACTTGTGCGCAATCCTTGGGAAGGCGCGACGCTTGGCATCGATGGCTACAATATTCTTTTTACGCTCACAAATTATATGCACGGCCACCCGATGTTCATCGCCACCGACGGTTTCTTGAGGGATGTCGGCGGTGCGCACGGCCGCATTGCGGATCATCGGGGCTTCGAACGCATGGCAGGGCTCACGGTCGATATTCTGGCGACCCTCAATCTCGATCAAATCACTTTTTTCCTCGACGCGCCAGTCTCATCGAGCGGACGCCAGGCTGGTTTTATCAGGGAAGCCTTTGCGCGGCGAGGGATCAATGCCGAGGTGCGCCTGGAAAACGGCGTCGATCATTTTCTGGCGTACTGGGAAGGCGAGCTCATCGCCACCGCCGATTCGGCTATTATCGCACGCACAAAGGCGCATGTGTTCGATCTCGCCCGGTACATTCTCGAACGGCAGTTCAGCGCCCGCTTTCCGCAGCTCGCCTCTTTCCTCGAGTAACGAAAAGAGCCCGCGGCGGCAGGCCCCGCAGGCGGCGCCTGCTCAGTGTGCAGCGTCCCGAAATATGTGCCGAGGGCCTGCTTCCGGCGCGCCGCCGTTCCAAAAGCGTGCCGCGCCGTCCCCGGTATTCCTCTCTCAGAACGCGGGCACAAAACTCCCATTGTATTTATTGAGCAGATAATCTTTTACTTTCTGCGTCTGCAGAGCCTTCACGAGCGCCACAACGCGCGGGTCATTCGCGTCGCCTTTGCGCACCGCCACGATATTCGCGTAGGGCGACTCGGCGCCTTCAAGAACAAGGCTGTCGCGCGACGGCACAAAGCCCGTCTGCATCGCCCAGGTGCCGTTGATGATCGCCGCCGCCGCGTCATCCAGCGTCCTCGGAAGCTGGGGAGCCTCGATTTCCCTGAAGGTCATGCGCTTGGGGTTCTCCACGATGTCCCGAATTGTCGCCTTGAGCCCGGCCTTCGGATTGAGCTTTATGAGCCCTTTGTTCTCAAGGAGAATGAGCGCACGCGCCTCGTTCGTCGGGTCGTTGGGCAGAGTGATGACCGAGCCGGCCGGGATATCCTCGAGCTTTTTGTATTTCCGGGAATAGAGTCCCAGTGGCGCGACGAAGACCTGCCCCGCCGATTCCAGCTGGAGCTTGCGGTCCGCGCAGAAGTCATTCAGGTACGGCAAATGCTGGAAAAAATTCGCGTCGAGCTGCTTGTCCGCCAGCAGGATGTTCGGCGTCACATAGTCCGTAAGCTCGACAATCTCGAGCTTTATGCCCTGAGCCTCGAGATCGGGTTTGATGAGCTGAAGCAGGTCTCCGTGAGGAATGGGCGTCGCGCCGACCTTCAGTGTCACGAGTTTGCCGCCGGTCTGGGCGAAGACGCCGCCCGCCACCATGGCCACGAGGAAAAACAGAACGAGTCCCTCCCTGAACGCTGCCCGCGGAGCTCTCTTCGGGCTTGTGGTTTTCGATGCACCGTGGATCATCGAATTCTTCATACGAACCTCCAATGAATACAATATTCCCAGCCTTCATACCGAAGGCATTGTGTGCGAAGGATTTACACTGAGAGATTGCGGATTCGGCGGCGGAGCTGCGGTTCAGGATAATCGAGTGCTTCCGGGCGCAGCTCGACGTCCCAGAGCTCGGCTCACCGCGTGGCCCGAATCCGATTTGCGAGGGCGGTGCCCGCAAACTGAATGAGTTCCACTAAAATGATGATCGTGATCACCGCCACCGCCATGACATCACCGCGAAACCGCTGATAGCCATACCTGATCGCCAGATCTCCCAGTCCTCCTCCGCCGATGACGCCCGCCATGGCCGAATAACCGAGCAGGCTTATCATGGTCAGCGTCAGACCGGAGACGAGCGACGGCAGCGCCTCGGGTATGAGTATCGCAAAAACGATGCGCCGTTTCGAAGCGGCGCAGGAGATCGCGGCATCGATCACTCCCGCATCGACTTCGGAGAGCGAGGATTCCACAATGCGCGCCAGAAACGGTATGGCGGCGATCGACAAGGGAACGATGGCGGCCCGCGTGCCGAGGCTTGTGCCCACGATGAGGCGTGAAAGCGGCAGCACGAGCACCATCAGGATGATATAGGGGAAGGAGCGGAGCACATTGATTGCCCGGTCTGCGACATGCTTGGCAAAGCGAGCACCTTTATGCTTGCCCGCGAAACGGTCATTCGACAGCGCAAACAACAAAATACCCAGCGCCCCCCCAAAGATGGTCGCGATCAGCGTCGAAACCAAAATCATCAAAAGCGTCTGTCCCAGAGGCTGGATCAGCAGATTGAGCGCATCAGTCATTGCGATCCTCCTTGAGAAACGCCTTGGCGGCATCGGAGCGGGGATTGGTGAATACATCCGCGACAAGACCTTGCTCTACGATTTTCCCGCCTTCAATGACCGACACGGTATCGCAGATTCGGCGGACGACTTCCATTTGATGCGTGACCATGATCACCGTCAGGCCGAGCATCTCGCGCAAGGAACGAATGAGCTCGAGTATGGACCTCGTGGTCTCGGGGTCCAGCGCGCTGGTCGCCTCGTCGCTGAAGAGGATCGAAGGATGATTCGCAAGCGCGCGGGCAATGGCGATTCGCTGTTTTTCGCCGCCGGAAAGATGCATCGAGGGACTGTCAGCCTTATCCGACAGTCCCACGAGCGCAAGCAGCTCTGCTACCCGCGCATGGGCTTTTGCATGGGGCCAGCCCGCGGCTTCGAGCGGAAAGGCGATGTTCTCTCCTGCCGTCCGCGACGCAAAGAGATTGAAGCTCTGAAAGACGAAACCGGTCTTTCTCCGTGCTTCGAGCAATGCACGGCCACGGAGAAGATGAACGGGGGTCTCGATCCCCTCATACCGGACCGAACCCGAATCGGGCTTCTCCAGGAGGCCAGCGATACGAATCAGGGTGGTCTTGCCCGCCCCGCTCTTACCGATGATGCCGTGAATGCTCCCCTTCGGCACGCCGAGTGAGACATTGCTGAGGACGACGTGGCTGCCAAAGGCTTTGGAGATGCCATCGACGCGCATCACATTGGGTGGGGGAGCTTGTGTTGGAACTGAAATGGCTTGGAAAGCTGCCCGTGAGGGCGCGAACAGATCCCCGCGTGACGGGGCATTGTAGGATGGTTGCGCGATTAGCGCCTGGTCTGCGGCCTCCTCTGGCCGCTCTGCATGAAACATACAGAATTACGTATCTGATTCATATGTGTTCCTTTAAGGCGGTACAATAAAGTACTCGCCGCAGTCGTGTCAAGAGATAATCGACAAAATGTTGTGCAGATTCAATAAACGCCTTCGCCTTCTTTGGCCAAGATATAGGGGAAAGATTCAAGCCTGTTGCGGCGCTGCACCAGCATGCCGACGAGGAGCGCCACTACAAAGCCTATCCCCGCGCTTGCGACCGAAGGCCCCTCTGTGGCCGCATGGAACACAAGAGCTCCAAAACCATATCCCACAAAGAGCATGATGAGTGGCAGGCCCAGCACCCAAAATGCGCTCTTTGCCTGTTCGATTCCGGGCACTTCGATGACAACCTCTTCACCTTCTTTGACATCGATTCGGCTTTTATTGTAGACAAGCAGGTTGCTCCTGCGTATTTTACACGCGCCGTTGTTGCCGCAGACACCACAGCCTTCCTGCATCTGGATCGCAACGGTCACCATATCGCCTTTAATCTCTTTTACTGTCGCTACTTCCTTCATCTGGAATCTCCTTGCCCCCTATGTGGAATGATTCGATCGAGAGCGCAAGGCCATCCTCATCGAATCGCACGCACACTCCCTGTGCTTCCGGCTGAGCGCGCGCATCTCTGCTCCACGCCGGCACACCGGTAAGAAATTCTCTCACCTTTACTTCAGGGTCGAGACCGCCCACAGATAATATACTGCCGGTTCGCCCCAAATCGGTAATGGCGGCGGTCTTTTTTTGCAGAATCCGGGCATCCGCGGTGAGCACCTTGCCACCTGTTCCGAGGATGGCAGACACTTTGCCGTCGGCATGGCGCGCAAGCGAGAGCTTCTCCGCCGTCGTCGCGGCATGAAAATCGACAATGATGCAGGATGTATCGCGATGCAGAAAACGACTGAGCTGATCCACCGCCAAAAACGGGTTGTCGGCGTGAACCCTCGCAAAGCCCGACTGACCGAGAAGTGCGACTACGGCAATTTTTTTGTCATCCTTTTGAAATACTTTCCAGCCGCGGCCCGGATCGCCCTCGGGGAGGTTGGCCGGTCGCAAGACCCACCCTGCTTTTGGATAGAACTCCGTCATATCTGGCTTATAGTACGATGCTTCTCCCATGGTGATGCAATCGATGCCCAATTTTCGAAGATACACCGCGTGCTGTACACCGAGCCCCGCGCCGCCAGTCGCGGAATCCGCATTTGCACATACAAAATCGGGGTTAAAACGCCGCCGGATCTCGGGCATTGTGCTTTTTATCGTAAATACGCCGGTCTTCCCGACAATCTCACCCAAAAATACTATCGTTATAGCCACAATTCACTATGCTATACGGGAAAGTGCCTTTTATACAACCGGCCAGGCGCCGACTATGGCCCGGCCGGACACACCTCACTGTCTATTGTATTTCAGCACCTCATTGTGCACGTACTCAAGCTGTATGCCTGCCATTTTGAACATCGATTCGCTTTCGTCCGCGTCGTGGTAGCGATATTCCGAGACCACGCGCACAATGCCACAATTTATGATGAGCATTGTGCAGGTTCGGCATGGCGTCATACGGCAGTACAGCGTCGCTCCATTGATGGCCACTCCCCTCTTCGCCGCCTGACATATGGCATTTTGCTCCGCGTGAACCGTGCGAACGCAGTGCTCCGTGATAGTCCCATCCTCGTGCAGCATTTTTCGCATCTGATGTCCCACATCATCGCAGTGCGGCAGACCGGCTGGCGCTCCCACATAGCCGGTCGCGAGGATCTGATTGTCCTTCGCGATCACACAGCCCGAACGTCCCCGGTCGCATGTTGCTCTTTTCGCGATGGCGTTGGCGACTTCCATAAAATATTCATCCCATGTCGGACGGCGATACTCTGGCATCCATTGCTCCTTTTCCCCGTTCAGGATAGTACCAATTTTAGCATAGGGCAAAAGACACGCCCACCCTTGCCGCCATACGCCATCATACCACATAATAACGACTGATTGTGGCCGGAAGCCTTGGCATTTCCCCAGGCAAACCGCCGTAGACACACGAACCGTCGAGGAGTTTTTCAGATGAAGCACCGCAACATTTTGTTCGCCCTCCTCCTGCCATTGTTTTCAATTCATTTTATTTCTTGCAATGCGCAAGTATCACGTCCCGACGGCATGTATGCCACCATAAAAACAAATAAAGGCGACATCGTCATATCGCTCGAGTTCGAAAAAGCGCCTATGACTGTCGGCAACTTCGTCGGCCTTGCGGAAGGGACTCTCGACGTAACGAAAGGCAAGCCTTTCTATAATGGACTTACTTTCCACCGCGTTGTCGCCGACTTCGTCATTCAAGGTGGCGACCCTGCGGGCGACGGAACAGGAGGCCCGGGTTACCGTTTCCCTGACGAAATCGTCCCCGATCTCAAGCACGACGGTGCCGGTATCGTTTCGATGGCCAATGCCGGCCCGAACACAAACGGCAGCCAGTTCTTCATTACGCTCGGTGCGGCCCCCTGGCTCAATGGCAAACACTCAGTCTTTGGCAAAGTCATCGAGGGCATGGACGCGGTCAAGCAAATCCAGCAGGGCGATCGCATCGAATCGATCACGATTCAAAGATATGGGGCCAAAGCCAAGGCTTTCGACAGTTCGCAGAAAGCATGGGATCAGCGCCTCAGCGCAGCCTACGCCACACTCAATGCGCTCAGCAGGCAAAAGCGCGATGCAGACATGGCCCTCATTGCCCAGAAATGGCCCGACATCAAGCCTGATGATAAAGGCATTTTCCAGAAAGTCATCCGCAAAGGCTTTGGTGCCGTCCCCAATCCCGGCAGCAAAGTGTCTGTCATCTATAAAGGCATGCTTCTGGATGGTACCGTATTCGATCAGTCCGCGCTCTCAGGCGGCCCTTTCAGCTTTACAATCGGAAAAGGCGAGGTAATCGACGGCTGGGACATCGTGGTGAGCACCATGCAAAAAGGTGAGAAGCGCCTCGTTATCCTTCCACCTGAACTTGCATACGGATCGCAGAGTATCGGGGATGTCATTCCGCCGAACTCTTTCCTTGTATTCGAAATCGAGCTCGTGTCGATCGAACAATAGGCCCTGCAGCCATAAATTGTCAGATTGTCATGTTTGGAGATTTTAGAGATTCATTCCCAAGATTCAACACTGTTGGAGATTTTAGAGATTCGTGTCATGAAATATCTCTAATATTAAGGGCAATTTCTCATTAAATATGCATTTATCCCTCTCTTTTAATCTTATTCTTTTCCCCTTTCTCACTATCATTTTAACAGGGGATGAAGAAGATGAGAGGAATTTTGAGATCGATTGCAAAGACACTCCTTGTGCTGGTCCTCGTAACAGGAGCACTCTCTTCTGTCTTTGCCCAGACCTCAAATAAAACAAGCGCGACGATCCAGCTCGCAGTCTACGTTCCTCCCATCCTTACGCTTTCTGTCAATTTTGCATCCGGTGGCGTCACTCAAATCACCGGACATATTGGCAATACTCCCGGCACATACAACAATGGTTTTGAACTCAGGCCAAATTCAATCTTCACCCTCGGGGCAGCACGGATCGTTTCAAATCTCACGTCAAGCTATTCAATCATCATCCAATCGATGAACAGCGGCACATTGAAAAATCAGGATTCCGGCAGCGAAATAGCCTATGACCTTCTCATTGGCGGTATTCCCGCAGCCCGCTATGGAGACGCGTTCAGGGTTGTCTCTTCAATTAAAACACCGCGAGATGGTATAGAATTACCAGTGAGCATTGCGCTTGGAAATATCCCCCCTAATGCTTCTTCCGGCCTCTATGCCGATAACCTTCTATTCAACATTATGGCCAACTAATTCTTTTGGCTTGCGCACTAACCTCCACACACCAATGCTCACCCCAAAAAACATAAGGGCTGAAAGAAAGAAAACAGATTGGTAACCAGCAAGAGTGGCCGCGGCAGCTCCCAGTACCGGCCCGAATGAGCCGCCCATGTTTGAAACTGCGGATGAAAGCCCATAGACCGAGCCCTGCTTTTCTTTGGTCACATGCAAGGCGATGAGCGCATTCGCGGTTGGCATTGTCCCGCCGATAAAAAATCCCGAAATAAAACGAAGCACCAGAAGCTGCCATACATTCATTACGATTCCCTGGGGAATATAGAACAAAAACGCTCCTGTAACACAGACAAGAAGCGCTCTGCCATATCCAAAGCGCTGGGATACCTTTCCCGTCACCACCGAGCCGAGGGCGGCCGCAACTGAAGTAACTCCAATGAGCACACCAGAAATGGACCCGGCAAAAACGTCGCTCTTCTGCAATGCCAGTACCACAAGAGGAATGATGGGGCCGGTTATCGCGTTGCCCATCTGGACAAAGAAAATGACGATAAAAATCTGTTTGAGCACGGAAGGGCCCTTCAACACTGAAAAATCCGGTATGGCGTTCCGTATGACCGAGCGCTGTTTGGGCTTGGGTATGTCAATCTCAACAACTCTGCGATGGACCATAATTGCTGCTATGGCCAGTAATGCACTTGTCACGAGGAAATTAACGCGGGCGCCCGCGATATCAGTCACAACGCCGCCAATAAGAGGTCCCGCGGAATTACCCGCAAAAACCGCCATCTGCAGCAGCCCCATGTAATAGCCGATCTGGTTTGCGGGAACAAGCGAAGCCGTGAGGACAGTGGCGGCGGCAACGGTCCCGGTAATTGCTCCCTGAATGCCCTTCAGCACGAGAACTTGCCACGGCGATGTCGTAATGGCCAGGAGCCCCATGAGGATCGCTCCTCCGCCCATGGCCCTCAAGAGCATGAGCTTGCGCCCGTAATTATCCGCCAACGCTCCCCAGATCGGCGCCGCGAGAGCCATCACGAACGCGGCCAGGCCGTTAATCGCTCCAGTCCATGCATTCAGAGCGGCAGTATCTGTCACTCCCAAGTCACGCAAATAAAGCGGTATGATTGGATTCGAGGTCGAGAATCCTGCAATAGCAAGAAATTCCGCGATCATCAGCGTCGAAAAAGATTTTCGCCATTGTTCCATATCTGAAATGCCCTATCGCGCTATCCTAGCGAGATGGGGCAGGCACGACAAGTCGATGCGATTTTGAATTGCCGCCTTTTTGCAGTATCTTTATTATTATTGTTAATGTACATTCTTACAATTTGCATCTGGGGGAGACGATATGACTAAAGAAATTCAGATGAATTGGTTGGAAGACATGGCATTCCAGACCGATCTCGACGGGCATCGGCTTGTAGTCGACGCTGATGACAGCGTCGGAGGCAAAAATCGAGGACCTCGCCCCAAAGGGCTCCTTCTTGTTTCTCTTGCCGGCTGCACCGCGATGGACGTCATTTCGATTCTGAAAAAAATGCGCGAGCCCGTGGGCTGGTTCAATCTAAAGGTGAGCGGCAATCTCACCGAAGAGCACCCTAAAAAATTTACAGACTTCAAGGTCATCTATCAGTTCAAAAAGAGCGACGGCCTAAATCCGCAAAATGTGCAGAAGGCTGTCGAGCTTTCCCAGAACAAATATTGCGGAGTCAGCGCCACGCTGAGAGATGCCCATGATGTCGCATGGGAAATCGAATACATTTAGTTCCATACCTTGCTCTTTTTACGCGTTTTTGCTATACTTGCGGAAAGGTAGCTTATTTTCCTGTATCTGTGAGTTTTCGCGTTATTTTCAACAATACAGTCCTGCTGCCACAAAAAAGACACCTCCCTGGAGAGGTGTCTTTTCACTATTGCGTTGTAAGAGGTTCGCAGCGAGATGACATTCGACATTCACAAAATGCGGAATATCGGCATTTCCGCGCATATCGACTCGGGCAAGACGACACTTTCCGAGCGTATTCTATTTTATTGCCGAAAAATACATGCAATTCACGAAGTAAGGGGCAAAGATGGCGCTGGCGCTACGATGGATTCGATGGACCTGGAGCGCGAACGTGGCATTACGATTCAGTCGGCGGCGACGAATGTACAGTGGAAGGATTATTTTGTAAATCTCATCGATACGCCTGGACATGTCGATTTCACCATTGAGGTCGAGCGCTCTCTCCGCGTGCTCGACGGCGCAATCCTGGTCCTCTGTTCAGTCGCAGGCGTGCAATCCCAATCGATTACCGTCGACCGCCAGCTAAAACGCTATCATGTCCCCCGCCTCGCCTTTATCAACAAATGCGACCGGACAGGCGCAAACCCCTTCAAGGTAAAAACGCAGCTCGCCGAAAAACTCGGACTCAACCCCGCGTTCGTGACCATCCCCATCGGCCTCGAAGATAAATTCGAAGGTGTCATCGATCTCATCGACATGAGGGCAGTGTACTTTGACGGACCGAATGGCGAAGAGCTCCGCCTTGCAGAAATTCCCGCACATCTTCAGAAAGACGCGGATCGATACCGCGAAGAACTGCTCGAAGCGGCTTCGATGTTCTCCGACGAGCTCGCGGAAGCATACCTTGAAGGCGAAGTGACCAGGGATCTAGTGCTCGAGGCTATCCGTAAGGGCACCATCGAAGAAAAGTTCGTGCCGATTTTCGTCGGCTCGGCCTATAAAAACAAGGGCGTCCAGCTTCTGCTCGACGGCGTAGTCAATTTTCTCCCCGACCCCTCCGAACGCCGGAATATAGCCCTGGATCTCGACAACAATGAAACAGAGACGGTGCTTGTGGCCGACGATCAGGCAAAGACTGTCGCTCTCGCGTTCAAGCTCGAGGACGGACAGTACGGCCAGCTCACCTATGTGCGCATCTATCAGGGCATGATCCGCAAAGGCGACGAGCTCTACAACACGCGCGCGCGAAAGCGGTTCAAAGTGGGCCGGCTCGTCCGGATGCACGCATCTTCGATGGAAGACATCCAGGAAGGCAACTGCGGCGACATCGTTGCGCTGTTCGGCATCGAATGCGCCTCCGGTGATACCTTCTGCAACCCTGACCTCAACTATGCCATGACGAGCATGTTCGTGCCCGAGCCGGTCATCTCCCTCGCGATCAATCCCAAAGATACAAAGAGCTCGGATCAGATGAGCAAGGCGCTCAACCGCTTCACCAAAGAGGATCCGACATTCCGCACCTATGTCGATCCGGAATCCAACCAGACCATCATTCAGGGAATGGGCGAGCTTCATCTCGAGGTCTACATCGAGCGAATGCGACGCGAATACAAATGCGAGGTTACCACCGGCATGCCACAGGTAGCCTATCGTGAAACCGTCACCCAGCGCGCCGATTTCAACTACACGCACAAGAAACAGACCGGTGGTTCTGGCCAGTATGGCCGCATCGCCGGCTACATCGAGCCGCTCAAAGATGAAACCTATGAATTTGTCGATATGATAAAGGGCGGCGCGATTCCGAACGAATTCATTCCTTCGTGCGACAAGGGATTCCGCGCCGCAATGGAAAAAGGGACGCTCATCGGCTTCCCTGTCACGAACGTGCGCTGTCTCATCAACGATGGCCAGAGCCACCCCGTCGACTCTTCCGATATCGCCTTCCAGTTCGCGGCCATCGGCGCCTTCCGCGAAGCGTATGAAAAAGCCAAACCGACCATCCTTGAGCCGATCATGAAGGTCGTCGTCGAAACGCCGAATGAATTCCAGGGCAATGTGTTCGCCTCGCTCAACCAGCGCCGCGGCGTCATCATGGCAAACACCGAAGACGGCACATTCTCCCGCGTCGAGGCCGAAGTGCCGCTCTCCGAAATGTTTGGTTATTCAACGGTGCTTCGCTCGCTTACACAAGGAAAGGCGGAATTCTCCATGGAATTCGAGAAGTACGCGCGCGTGCCCGCTTCTTTGGCGGAACAACTGCGCAAGGACTATCTCGAGAAGCGCAAAAAGGAACAAAAGTGAAATCGCCCAGCGCCCAAAACTGGGGTATAATTAACAGAAAGGAGCGCACATGCTGAAAGAAGAATTTATTCAGAAAAGCCCGGTGCGAATTTTTGAAAAGTCGATCGAGGGCGGTTTGCACGCGGGCAACATCGGCGTGCTTGCGAGCAAGAAGGGCATTGGCAAAACCTCCGTGCTCGTCCAGATTGCCTTGGATAAGCTCATGCAGGGCGAAAAAGTTATCCACGTCTCCTTCAACGCCCATACGAGCTATGTCATTTCTTGGTATGAAAATATTTTCAACGAGATCGCCCGCCGGAAGAATCTCGAGAACATCGACGACGTCAAAGAGCAGCTTGTCCGCAATCGCATGATCATGAACTTCACCCAGGAAGGCGTCACCGTCGACCAGATTACACGGACAATCAATGCGCTCATTGTCGATGGCGGATTCAACGCGAAGACTATCATTGTCGACGGCTTCGACTTTACGCGGGCCCCCGCCGAGCGCTTCGAGAAGGTAAAAACATTCCTAGCCGAGATGCAGCTCGAGGCCTGGTACACGTGTACGCTGGCGGAGACCGAACCTGTGCTCGACACGCAGGGCATTCCCATTGTGCTGCGCAGCATTGAGCCGCTCATCTCGGTCATTGTCGTGCTTGAACCCAAGAAAGATTTCATTCATCTGCGGGTCGTCAAGGATCACGAGCGGCGCAATCCGAGCGATATGAACCTTATGCTCGATCCGCGTACACTTCTGATCGCCGAGACGTGATCAATTTTCCAAAATTTCCGCAGCCCATCAACGAAAAAAGCGCCTCCTCGGGGATGAGGCGCTTTTTTATTCCCGTACAATACAGTGGCGAATATCGATTTTTTATTTCTTCGCCGGCGCAAATTCAAAACCATCCAGTATTACGACCAAACTTCCCTCTTTTTTATCCAAGGGCGGGCTTTCAAACAGATACAAGTTCATGTGGATGGGCGCGCTCGGGCGAGGAATGCTCTTGGCATCGGAAAATATCCAGGAATTGATGAGCCTCGGATCACCAGGTGGCGGTTTTCCTCCATAGCCCGACCACGAGGAAAATTCGATGCGATCGGACAGCCATGTGAACTGCTGCGTTGAAGGTCCTGCAAAAGCGGCTGCGGGAAATGCATACAAATGTCCAGCCTTATCGTGGGGCTGGACGACATACTGCCCGTTGAGTCTCTCTGTGTCCGTACCCCAGGCTGAAAATTCAATGTCGATCTCGCGATTGTGGTACCAGAGCGTACGACTGTAGGTGAACAAGCCCAAAATCAGATCCGGATGCAACTGGCCGAGCGGCGTCCGAACGCGGAACGTATAGGTTCCGTAGCCGAGCGACCTCGTTGTCCACACTTCCGCCGAATACCATGTGCCATTCCGGTACACAACTGAAAGACGCAAAGCGCCGTCGGGGAGCGTATCAACGCTCGTTCCAAGACCGCCAAAAAGGTTATTCATCGGCCCTTCGGGCTCTGTGGTCTTGCGCACATACCAGTCGAAACCGGAAAATTTGATTCGCTCCCTGATCTGCGCGGATATGGTTCCATGCAAAGCAAGAAAAAGCGCCATATAGAGTAAAATGTTTCGATACCTCATATCTGCGCGACGACCTCACACCGGTCAAGCAGAAAATATTTGATGGGGTCAGTGCGCTCGCCAAACAGATTCGCCATAAGAAAGCGCGCTTTGGGGAGCCCCCGCAGCAACACGAGAATCTTTCTCGAAGCGAGAAGTATCTGGGGCGCCATCGTCATGCGCTTTTTCGGTTCCTGTGGAGCTTCGGTGAGAATCACAAGCCTGCCCGCGCCTCGGCGCACGTCTTCCATGGAAAAAAGGCCGGCCGTATGTCCGTCCTCACCCATGCCAAGAATAGTAAGATCAAAAAAAGGACGATCCGCGCGAATTGTTTCCCCGGCAAACACCGCGAGCTCCCTGTCGTAAGCGGCGGCCGCATTCTCGCGGGGGCCCGTGGGCCATGCGTGGAGGATGAGGCCTGGGGCTGCACTATCCAGGTTTTTTATTATTGGGGGGGCCGGGGTTTGTATTTTAAGGGCTGGATTTTTCGGTTCGCGAAATGCAAAATTTTTGAAGCCGGCAGCCACAAAAATTCCCGCAATCATCTCGGAATTTCTGAGGCCGCTGTGCACCGGCGCCTCGCGTTCATCGCCCACCCAGAGGTGCACAGCTTTTGATGCCGCAATAGCCTTGAAGGTTTCACTGCGCGCAAGACTCTCATAGACTGGCTTCGGCGTAGTGCCGCCGGACAGGCAGAGGTGAAGACTGCTCCGACGTTCGCCGCCGTCCTGAGTGGACAGAATAAGATCCAGGGCGGCGCGCAGCCACTCGTCATTTGAGGTATATATTTGCAAAATCATGAGATACCCTCAAGTCTTGGTGACTCTTCAATCTGATGCCGCAGGGCTTTGAGCGATGTTCCCGCAGAATATCTGAGAAGCCCGCCTTCCTCTGGATTCGAACCCGATTCCACAGAAGCCCAGGCGGCCTCAAGCCTATCGATGACTTTCCACGCAAGCTCGGATTCATCGGCACGAATGAACAGGGTCGAATCGCCCGAGAGCGCGTCGAGGATGAGCCGTTCGTATGCTTCGGGGAAATAATCGGTGACCTCGCGATAGGAGAACCGCAGGCTGTTGGAGCGAATCGCAGGCTCTCCTGGTACTTTTGCGTTGAACGACAACCAAATTCCCTCATCTGGCTGAATGCGCACAGTGAGGCTGTTTGTCGCCAAACGATCACCGCAGAGCGCTGCGAAGAGCGCCGACGGGGGGCGCTTAAAATACAAGACAATTTCACTATACTTTTCGGCGAGCGCTTTGCCTGTACGCAGAGTGATTGGCACGTCTGAAAAACGCCAATTCTCCACCGAAAGCGTAAGTGAGGCATAGGTCTCCGTCGCCGAGTCCGGCCGGACCTTATGTTCCGCCCGATAATCAGGCACAGCCCGTCCCTGGGCATCCGTTCCCGCCATATATTGACCTCGCCGCGCACGCGCCAAGATCTGCTCTTTCGAATATTCCGGAATGGCCCTCAGCACTTTGACCTTTTCATCGCGAATGTGTTCGGGCGAAAGCGAGGCCGGAGGTTCCATCACGGTAAGACACAAAAGCTGAGTGAGGTGGTTCTGAAGCATATCGCGCGCCGCGCCAAATCCATCGTAATACCCGCCGCGCGTGCCGATTCCCTCCTGCTCCACCACGGTGATTTCGATTCTATCAATGTAATTGCGGTTCCAGACAGGTTCGAAAATGGTGTTCGCGAAACGAAAATGGAGAAGATTCTGCACCGCTTCCTTGCCAAGATAGTGGTCTATGCGGTAGATATCCCGCTCTTCGAACCACCGATGAAGCGATTCGGTGAGCCGCGCCGCCGACTGCTGATCCTTGCCGTAGGGTTTTTCGACCACAAGCCTGCGCCAGCCTTGCGATGAGGCATCGCTTCCGCATCCTGATCGTCCAAGATTCTCCGCTATGACAGGGAAAAACTCCGGCGTCACCGCCAGATAATACAGCGTATTTTCAGGAAGCTCCGCACCCGGACCCAAGCCCGCAAGTACGCTCCGGTCGCGTTCAACGACGAGTTTTCGGATTGTCGCATAGCTGCCTGTATCTTCCACATCATTCCGAAGGTAAAAAATACGCTGGGAGAAATCGTGCCACGCTTCGTCGTGCAAGGCTTCGGCTTTATGACGGCTGTGGGCCATGCATGACGTGCGCATTATTTCCCGGAATTGCTCGGTACTGTATTCGCGGCGGGCAGCGCCAATCATCAAGAGGCCTACAGGAAGCTGCTTTTCGAGATAAAGGTCATAGAGGGCCGGGAAAATCTTGCGACTCGCCAAGTCGCCGGAAGCGCCGAACACGAAGAACAGCGCCGGTTCCGGCGAGAAGCGGGTCGTATCAAGCCGGCAGTACGGTGAATCATCGGCTATATTCATAACTCATAATATACAGAAACAGGACCTGTTCTGGCGAGCATGGAGACAGCTACGCGCGCCTCTGTCGGCAAAAGCCGGGACCAAGTTCGGTGAAGGCACCTATGCATCGCCCGATCCGGAGTCGGTCTCATTTTTTCTCCCGCCTTTGCCTGAAAACCAATTGAAATATATTGTCTCCTGGCCTGATACAATCTCCCGCACGGAAGCCGGCTCAAAACCAACTGTACTGGCAAATTCTTTGTCCGCGGACAGAAAACCACACTCCCAGTCTGCATTGAGAAAGCGCTCCAGCATTGGGCTCAATTCGCGATAGAGAGCGTGGGCCTCTTCCTGGCTTGCAAGCCGTTGACCATAGGGAGGATTGCCGAGCAAAACTCCCCTATTCCCGGATGGAACAAGTTCGCGCGCATCGACACTTGAAAAACGGACAAATTCGCTTATTCCGGCGAGCTTCGCGTTATTGCGCGCCAGCTCGAGCGCCTGGCCATCGATATCGGAAGCCTGAATATCCGTGCGAATGTCCTTGCGCATCTGCTGTCTGAAAAATACGCGCGTATCTTCGATTTTATTGCCATCCATCTCAGGAAAAAGTTCAAACGCAAAATGCCGTTTCAGACCAGGCGCCATATTGCATGCATACAGCGCCGCCTCGACAGGGATTGTCCCCGAACCGCAGAACGGATCGACGAGAGGCCGTGCCCGGCTCCATCCCGAGAGGAAAAGCATGGAGGCCGCAATCGTTTCCTTGAGTGGCGCCGCATGAGTGAACCGCCTGTATCCACGACGTGAAAGCGCTTCGCCCGAAGTGTCAATGACGATTTGCCACCAGTCATTGTCGCCATAGATGCGGACCTCGAGCGTATTGCCAGTCTCCGGCATCTTCCTCACCCGAAACTGCTGCATCAACTCGGAATAGATCGCCTTCTGCGTCATCGATTGCAGCGTCGCCTGCGCATGAAGCTTGCAGCGATTCGCGCGTGCCCGCTCAATGAGCACTTTCGTTTCCTTCGAACAATAACGTTCCCAGGGAACCGATGCGACGCCTTGATAGAAGCCATCAAAATCGAAGGCCTTGAATTCTCCAACCATGAGGAGCACTCTGTCCGCGGTCCGGAGCCCGATATTCGCCTTTGTGAGGTCCTCCGCAAGCGAGTCAGCCCCTACATTGAAAAACACCCTGCCTGCACTTCGCCCCACATCCCTGAAACCGAGATGCGCCAAGTCGCGCGCCAGCACTTTTTCAAGCCCGATCGCACACACCGCAATCGCGCGCATCACATTTGCCACACGTGAAGTATGCATGGCGTGCCCCTGAATTACAAGCGGCGCGGGCCATATCTACACCCGTGTGGCGGCGTGCTGTGCCTTGACAATTTTCCCCTTTCCGCGCTAGTATGCCCGAGCGTTCGGGGGTGTAGCTCAGTTGGCTAGAGCGTATGAATGGCATTCATAAGGTCGAGGGTTCAATTCCCTCCACCTCCACGAGATAAGTTACTATAATATAGTAACTTAAAGAAAGACCGGAAAACCGGATTTCGATTCAATTCCCTTACTGTGGTACAAAAGTGGTACGAATTAGGGAAAGGAGTACGAAATGGCACGGAATCCGGTTTCTATTTCAAAGCGCCCCACGCTCAAAAAGGGAGAGCTTCGATATTACGTTCGGTTCTGGAACGAGAATACCGGAAAGTATTCGAACGCTCGCTCTGTTCTATCCATTGTCCAGGAACTTGGACTCAATGAAAAGGAATATCCTCCAACATCGAGGACAGGGGCGCTCCTCATAGGGCAGGAACTCCTCAAGCGCGGCGGGGCACTCTCAAAGAAAAATGACCCTCTCTTTGCTGACTATTGCGCTTCAATGTGGGACTGGGATACGTCGCCCTACATTCAAGGCCGTATCGCCCGGGGGCTCCGCATAGGACGAGGCCATGCGCTCCATTCCAAACGCTTCATTGAAAACTATGTTCACCCTGCTTTTCCCGCTCTCAAGTTGTGCGCTCTTCGTCCTTATATGCTTGAAACGTTCATCCTTGGACTCAAAAAGAATTCAAGGCTTCGGAACCGTTCAATCAACGCGATTATCGACGCGATAAAAACGCCTCTCAAGGAAGCGGTACGGCTTGGCATTATCGCGGTTGATCCCTCGGCTTCATTGCAGAAGCTCGGCGATGACCGCAAGATAAAAGGAATCCCCACAGAGAAAGAGCTTTCCGGGCTTCTCTCGCTCAATCTTGACCCGCGTATCAGGTGCGCGATTCTGCTCGGCGCGGCGTGTGGGCTGAGGCTCGGAGAAGTGCAGGCGCTCAAACTCGAAAATATTGAAGGCAACACGCTTCGCGTTGCTCATTCATGGAGCAGGTTCGAGGGTTGTAAAAGCACTAAGACCGGCAAAGAGCGCGTCGTACCACTCCCGGAAATCATCCACGCCGAACTTCTCAAGCTTGCCGATATGAATCCCCATGGACGAGACGGCTTTCTTATGTACGGATTGCTTCCTGACGTGCCCTTTGACTGTCGCGCCATTGCCCGAGGCTTCATGAACGCTCTGGCGCATCTCACTCTCGGGGAGAAGTATTCCACCGCCACGAGGGCAGAGAAAACCGCCGCGCTTCAACCATGGAAGGAACGGAATATCACTTTTCACAGCCTACGGCATTTTGCCAACGCGGAACTACGCGGCGCGGTTCCCGACGAAACCCTGCGCAAGCTCACAGGGCACTCTACCGAGGCGATGACCGACCATTATGACCACACGACAGAGGCCGACCTTGAGGCACTGGCGAAGGCACAGGAAGCGCGTATCGTGCCCTTCATAAGGACCGCGTAAGCCGTGGCCGTTCTTCACCCGGTTCATGAGTCTTGACTATTCGTACGCAATTACGTACAATTGGAGATGGAGGATAATAATATGGCAGTACTTACCGCAAGTAATGCGCGGGCGAATCTCTATAGGTTAATAGACCAGACAAATGAGTCGCATGAACCTGTCGTCATTTCCGGGAAAAGGAATAACGCGGTGCTCATTGCAGAAGAAGACTGGGATTCTATTCAAGAGACCTTATATCTGACTTCGGTACCGGGAATGCGGGAATCAATCATCAATGGGATGAAAGAGCCTCTCGCAGAGAGCATCAAAGAACTGTCCTGGTAACGCTATGTGGGAGGTGGTTTACACAAAGCAGGCGGACAAAGACTCAAAAAAGATCGCCGCGTGTGGATTGAAAGAAAGAGTACAAAACCTTATTGAAATTCTCAAGGAAGACCCATTCAAGAATCCACCATCGTATAAAAAATTGCTCGGGGATTTCAATGGAGCCTACTCAAGAAGAATCAATATACAACACAGGCTGGTATACCAAGTATTTGAGAAAGAGCACATTGTACGAGTATTACGTATGTGGACTCATTACGAGTAGGAAAACGTTATTTTTGTACTGTTATGCGTTTTCCCTCTTGACAGTTTTTGATACGTGCTGTATTTAGGCGGCAGATGATGAACGCAGGGAGAGCCAATGGAAGCACGAACTAAAGAGGCGCGGCGCTTAATTCGCCGTTTTGAAGATGATATAGTAAAAACTATAAGGAAGCGTAATTGTTGGTAATTATACCGTCCGGGGGACCCCCACAGATGCAGATTCGTATCCGTGCAGACGAAGTGGGTGTGCCGCTGAAATTCTTTGGCACTGACAGAGAAATTGGTGGCATGGTTTTTTCCCGAAGAGGCACACCTGTTGGCCGTCGTATTGTTCAATACTGGCGGCAAGGAAAGAAAAAGGTTCCAGACTGGGCGCAGGTTCAACTGAGCAACATTTACTGGCGGAAAGTCATGCTGAACGATGCTCTTGTGAGAGGGGCCCCAACCCCCGAAATGTCTTCTACGGCTGTGTCTGGGTATGAAGGAACTTTGATGAGCCCGATATATTGGAAGAGGACTCGCAGGGATGGGAGACCAATGTATACACCTGGCAGCGGGGCGATACCGGCCGCAAAAAATCTAGCTCTAAGTCACTGGCCGGGACGGGCTTTGCATACACGGGGCGGGGCAGATTAGGAACTGATTTAGTAAATTAGGCTAATGGGGGAAATAGAAATAGCTGAAAAGCGAGCGTCCCCCGATAGTGTGCCTTTTACACCGTTGAGTGTTGAAGGCGCTAAGCCGCCGTTTTGTAGGCGACTCCTTATCTCACCCCTTAAAAAGAGGGGTGAAATTTGGAGGCCGTTATGGAAAACGGCGAAAAACGATTTTTAAGTCGTCAAGAGGCTGCCGATGTGCTCGGCATCTCCCTCGTCTCCTTGGCTCGGCGCTTACGCGATCGATCGATTCCCTACGTAAAGCTCGGAAACCGCACCTTAATCCCATCGGCGGTACCTCGACGAACTCGTTGAAAAGGCCCTCTCCGGGCAGGGGGCGAAGTAATGAGCGCGCTTACTGCAAACGCGGACGCGCTCATGGCCGTCCTTAAACCTGAGCTTGAAAGGCTCTGTAGAAACGCTCCTCCATTCGGCGAAATTACTCTGAAAGCGTCAATTCATGACGGAGATGTCGGGCGGGTATCCCTGGGAATCGAGGAAGCCCGCAAGATCGCGCCTCGTTCAGGCCGCGAAGGAGGCCGTCTATGACCTCCACGACGCAAACCGAACAGCGTATTTCTGCACGCATCAAGGCCCTCGCCCTGCGCCGGAACATGACCCCCGAAGCCATTGAGCACGCCGCGTGCGTCTGGGCGCTGATACACCGCGACAGTGCGCCACGATCTGTCCAGACGCTGTTTACTGGCAAGCCGGGCACATATTCAAAAAGGGCTCGACTTCTCGCTTCTGCCTTCCTGATTGCCTACACGGAAGCCCTAGATCGTATTCTTGCGCTTGGGCGCGACGACCCTGTCGATGCGAGCATATGCTGGCAGGTCGCCCTGCAACTTGCGGGAGGCGCCGCATGAATGCGCCCCTTGAACTTCCCGAATGGATGGGCGAGAAACTGGCTAAAATTGCGGTAAAGATCGACATTTGGACGTTTGAGCAGGAATCGATTGCAATTTTAGCCCCTGAAATCAGGACTTTCCCCGAACTATCAAAAGTCCTGCCTAACGATTTTTGTAGCAAAGTGCAGGCGCAAAAACCCCGCGAATTGGAACCGACAGAACGCGCCGCAATTATTATTACCGCCTACGACTGGCAACAAATTTGTGATATTTGGCATGACACCGAACTTACCGAGAAAGTTGCCGCGCAGTTCGGCGCACTCGCCTTTGCCCTGGCGCAAGGGGGCCCTGAATGCTGAACACCTCAGATGATTTTGAAACTCTCGTTGAGCAGGGAAAAGCGGAGGAAACGGCGCGGAATGAACGCTTGTCAAAAGTATCAATCACGAGCGGCGCGGAACTAATGCAAAAAAGCTTTCCCGAGCCGCGCTATTTGTGGAATTCTGTGCTTCCTGACAGTGGCCTTGCGGTTATGGCGGCGAGTAAGGCGGCGGGGAAAACTTTACTTTTGCTACAGCTTGCATCCGCAATATCCAAAGGCCGTGATTTTCTGGGCTTGCCGACAAAGCTAACCAAGACTTTATTTCTTGAGCTGGAACTCTCGGAACGCCGCACACAGCAGCGTCTCTTAAAAATGGGCATTGTGGCGGATAGAATGCTCTCTTTTGCCAATAAATGGACGCCGGGAGATGAAGGCTTAAAAACTATCACCGACGCAATCAAGGAGCATGACTATGGCCTTGTCATTGTAGATGTGATGCAGATGCTTTGGCCAATGGATGCTGATCCTAACTCATATCAAGATGTGTATAGCGTCCTTTCTCCACTCCGTCAGATTGCCAATGACCTGGGCGTAATGATCGTTCTTGTAACACACCGGCGGAAAATGCAAACAGATGACTATCTGGATGGCGTCATCGGTTCTGTGGGCATTGCGGCGAATGCGGACGTTCTGTTCAGCTTAATTCGCACACGTGGCGAGCAAGAGGCGGTGCTTCATATTGATGGAAACGATATTGAGAGCAAAAAGATCGCGCTACGCTTTAACGTTGACCCGCTCGGCTTTTGTTTGAGTAGCACTTCACCCGAGGAAATTGGATTAACACCTGAACGGCGTGAAATCATCGAGGCTATACGAAGCCTAGGCGGTACCGCAAAGCCTGGACAAGTGGCGTCAGTGTTAAGCAAAGAACGCTCAAACGTTGGGCACGCAATGCAGACTATGGCGGAGCATGGCATTCTTGAAATCATAGGAACGGGAATCTATACCCTCAAAAACCCCATTCCCACCGTTCCCACTATTCCCACTTTAGAAGCAGATAGAAAAACTGGGAATGATGGGAATACTGGGAATGGCACTTTAGGGGGGAATATCCCCACTGACGGGGAACTATTCTAGCAAAACAAGCCGGCCAGGGAAGCCTGACCGGCTGTATTCTGTGAAGGTCTAGAGGGCACAAAATAGCCTTTACAGTACATAAAATTGCACTATAGGAGTGCGAAAAAGGGCTGAAAAATATGGGTGAACAAGAACTTGGACATGAAAAAAAACTTCCTCGAATCCGGCGATACGGTACGCTTGGCGCGATTCGCCGGGAAGTACTTCGATGCTATGAGGAATTACGGGCGAGGCCGAATGCTGATCCGGTAGAGATTCAGCGGAGCAGGGCGCTCGGCTATCTTCTCTCGACCGCGGGCGAGCTCCTAAAGTCTGAAAAGCTCGATGAGATAGAAAAGAGACTGGATGCGTTGGAAGCGAAAAGAGACGATAAGGAGACACGACAATGACAAAGAGCGAACGGAGAATCAAGCGGCTTGAACAACAGAGCGCGCAGGATGATGATGCGCCCGCACCTCCCGAGGCGATACGCCTCATTGAAGCAATGATGGGCGAAAAGATGAGCGAGGAAGCGAAGCGCCGGCCACAGAAACGGGGTGGACCGCTCGACCCGGAATTGAAGGCAATGATCGATAAAATCATCGCTTAGTACTCGTCGCAAGCTGAGCACCGCAAAATCCTAGTCTATTAGCCTTCATCGTAACAGCAGGCGAAGGCAATATACTTGTCTTTTGTTCGATCAAAAACTGCAATTGAGGTGGAGCATAGATAACCTTCATACTTTTTAGGTATATATAAGACAATAGTGTACCTTTGGGGATCGGCCATATATGTCTCGAGGGGTTCAGCATTATAGATATGCCAATTCGAGGGCATCTTTGTGTCAGAAAAAATACTGAAAGAAATCACCGGCTCGTGAATTGCCTCCTCCAGTTTCTGTATCAGATCATCGGGGCTGGGGTTGCTATCTGGAACCATCATACAAGGCCTCCCATCATGATCGTTGGAATCTCTACTCGATGAACTTCCTGTAATCCACACCGAGTACCTTCCCCAGCTTCCTCGCCATGCCGAGCCCGACGGCGCGGCGGTCATGCTCTATGGCAGAGAGATTCGGATACTTCGTTCCCACGGCCTTGGCAAGCTCCACAAGCGTCATTCCGGCTCTTTCACGGTACGCCCGGACGAGCTTTCCTGGCGTCTTCTTGGCCTTTATCTCCCGTACAAGCGAAGAGCTTTCCCACTCCACCACTTCATCGTCATCATCGATGAGCATGGCCTCAGGGAAACGTTCTTTGACGAGCGCGGCGACCTTCTCCGCTCCCTCACCCGTGAGATTGACCCTAATATGGCGCGTCTTCTCGACTATCTGCATATATATCTTAATGTATCATTATTGATATATTGGCATCAAGAGAAAAACAAGAAAGGGCTTCAGAAAAAGCCGTTTTATTTGGGATAACGTCATTTTGTTATGCGGCTTGGTATCCAGGCCAGTGAGACAAATAACTATCTGAAAATTCCTTGACATGCCAAGGAGCTCTGCTACAATGATATTTGTATAGTCAGTAATGTAGTGGCTCAAAGCCAAGAATCAGGACATTAAGGGAGCAAAAAACATGAAAAAATGGTCTATGGCACTTGTGCTTTTATTCTGCGGGATGTGCTTGTTTGCGCAAAGCTTATTTGATGTAGTCACAACAGGAACACCTGAGCAGGTACAGGCAGCAATAAAAGCAGGTGCTAGAATAGATGACAGGGATAATTGGTTTAGCGATACACCCTTGATGTGGGCAGCATTTTTGAATGAAAATCCTGATGTCATTATGGCTTTGCTGAATGCTGGCGCTGATGGAACAATCAAGAGTAGTGAGGGGAAAACCGCCTTTGACTATGCGCAGCAGAACCAAAAGCTGGAGGGCACAAAGGCATATTGGGACCTCAACAATGCGCGCTTTTAGCTAGAATGGTCTGAGGTGGGCCCATTTGTCTAATGTTTTAAAGCGGATCACTTCCTCCATGTTGCATTCTTGAATTCCCAATGGAGACCTTACTCGCGCTGCCGGCGTCTATAGCCCAACGACTGGTGAAACCGTTCTGAGTTGTAAAAATGAATATACTTGGCCATGCTTTCTTTGAATGCCAATAGTTTAACGCAAGTTAGCAAATAAGTTAACTTCTCGGTATGAAAAGGCAAGTCCTGTTCTACAGGAGCGTATCAGGCGATTGTCCTGTTGAAGCATTCTTGGATTCTTTGCCGGGTAATGTTGCACAGAAAATCACTAAAAACATCCAAGGAAGAAATTGAAGTCTGTAGCAGAAGGATGCAGGACTTCTTGGAGAGAGAAAGCAGGGTATGAGCAATTTGTCAAAATATATCGAGGCGCGGAAGAAAGTAGACCCGGCGTTTGCTGTAGGGTATGACGCCGGATACGAAGAGTTCAAAATAGGCGTCCTTATAAAAGAGTTGCGGCTCAAAGAGGGAATGACACAAGAAGAACTGGCAAAAAGACTGCACACCAAGAAGAGTGTCATTTCAAGGATGGAGAACCATTCGGAAGACATTCGATTATCGACATTGGGGAAAGTCGCGGAAGTGTTTGGCAAGCGAATTCAAATTGCCATTGAAGATTTGGCGCACTAAAACACATCGCAGACGTGAGCACGAGCTATGTAAAGCGTCAAAACTTTAAATTTCGCTCGGCCTCACAAAAGTCCTATAATAGCGGTAACACCTAATTCACTGTGAGGCATGGGCTTTTTATCATACCTTGAGTAAAATTTCGCCTTGAGTCTTCCCCTTGGAGCCCTTGGGATAAACTCGGAGTTCCAACCCCATACCAATTCCCTCTAAGTATTCCACGAGGGTGGATACTTTCATATCTTTCCGCTTCTCAAGCTTGGAAACGGCGGTCTGGCTGAATGCCGTGACTTCGGCTTGGGTGACACCACGGCGCTCCCTGAGCTCGGCGAGCCTAATTGCAAGTATTTCACACTCGGCAGTGCTACGGGCACGACGAATCTGCTCCTCGGTCATCATCCCTTCCATTGCTTTGACTGCGTTCTTTACAGTTGCCATACCATCCCCCTCTATTGCCTGTATCGCTCGATGAGCGTTTCGGCAGTTTGAATCAAACTCTTGTAGAACTCCTTCTCATTCTTACCCTTCTTGTCGCCCCCGATAAGAAGCAGGGCCTGACGATGCTCGTCGAAATAGTACAGAACGCGAAGGACATGAACGCTCGTCCTCGCCCGAAGTTCCTTGAGGTTCTTGATCGTACTTCCCTTCAAGGTATCGGCGTGAGGACGCCCTAACTGTGGACCGAAGGTCTCAAGGAGCAGGACCTTGGCAAGCACTGCACTCTGAACATCTGGTTCCTGCTCGCGGAACCATTCGAGGTACTCCTCGGTGGCATCTACGATCCACATGACACTAATATGCACTACAGTTCATATTTTGTCAAGCTAATAGAGAAGCATGTCCTAGGGTTTCCTTGATGCACTGTGGTACAAAAGTGGTACGAATTCCTGAAACTTGATGATATATCAAGAAACCACTTGACAGATAAAACCCCTGTATTACAATGGTATTCGCTACTTCAAGATATTTATTGAAACAGTATCGGATTGAATGGCATTCATAAGGTCGAGGGTTCAATTCCCTCCACCTCCACAACGATTAAAGGCCACGCATGATGCGCGGCCTTTTTTGGCTGGAGAAGGGGCACGGAATCCGGTTTCTGTGTTTAAGCGCCCTACCACGAAAAATGAGGCTGTCTCTCATGGCTGACAAGGCGTTCCTTTCCCGTCAGGAAACCTCGGCACAACTCGGTATTAGCCTTCCGACACTGGTACACCGCCTTGCTGACGGTACCTTATGAAAAATTGCTCGGGGATTTGAATGGAGTCCGCTCAAGAAGAATCAACATACAACAGAGGCTCATATATCAAATCTTTGAAGAAGAGGGTATTGTCAGAGTATTACGAATGTAGACTCATTATGAAGAAGAGAAGCATATCCGCATCCGCTTTGACATGAAAAATAAAGAGATAACTAATTATGTTGAGGACGTATGATTAATATTGATACAGCGGAAGGCTTTATAAGAAAGAACGGCACCGAAATTGAAAGAGCCCGACTAAGCTCTATATTGGGCAGCATGTTTGATACACAGAAAGCCTTGAGCCTGATTCAGTCATTACAAAATAAAGATGGAGGGTTTAGTTTAGTAAAAGATCGAGAATCTAATATCTCGGATACTGGGTTCATACTTACGTGGTTATCTGATCTTAAAGCATTGCACTCAAATATTGCCGAAAAAGCCATCGTGTACCTTGAATCTTTACAAAATAAAAATGGTTCATGGAATGAAACACTCCCTACCGACGATACAGAAACACCTGAATGGCAGAAACCAGAGAATCATAGAGCTATGCTCTTTCACACAGCAAATACTTTATTCTGGCTGAATAAATACTCAAGGAACAGCATCTGCATAGAAAAAGGGAAGCGCTTTCTAAACGAAAATTATAAAAGTGAGCAAGAATATATACATACCAAATGGTTATTCGCGTCAATCATGAGTGAAAAGCATTCTTGGAGATCCAGTATAATAAGAGAAATAGTAAAAGAGATATATGAAGAGATTACCCCTGAAATGCCTTCATCAATTTTGACATGGATGCTATGTGCATTTTCGGTGTATGAAATACCAAGAGATATGGAATACATACCCGCCATGATGAGGCAAATTCATCAAGAAGGAGATGGCAGCATAGAGAGCGAAGATGATGATTCTTACAAGGTAAATGCAACACTAGAAGCTGTGAAAGTATATAAGTATTATATAGAATAAAATGTATGTTCATTTTCTCACTAAAGACGTTGACGACGATGAATCGGAGAACTCCCTTACCCTCAAGTCTCTCATGTGGTTCCAGGACTTGCCGCTGATGCTGTGCACCAAGTAAAAGTCGATAGAGTGCCATTTTCTCATGATTTTAATCGCAATGAAATAGAAATTTTATGTTTCAAAACTAGTTTTGCTCTGGCAACCGGATTATCGGCCGCCGCACCAGGAAGGATACTTCGAAATGCCGTAAGAATCCGGAGCCAGGGAGGTTTCGATATGCGCGAATTGAAAAAAGCTCGCAGGGCCATTGTTGGTATTGTCCTAGCTGCACTCTTCATAGTGGCTCCCTGCGGACTGGCATTTGCAGACGAGATCAAGGCAGCCGAGTATGCTCTGTCTTGCCTCAACATCAGTCCGGGAGCGAACGCTTCCGAACTCAATTTTGCCTGGCTTACTCCTAAACTCGGCAAAACCATTGTCCAAATGGCCAAGGCGACCGACAAGACCAGTGCCGAATTTCCGGCGGACAAGGCCGTTTCTTTCTCCGGGTCGCAGGCCATTGTCACCGCCACGACCTTCAATACCGACGACGTGACGGCACCCACCGGTCTGTTCTCCAACAAAGTAACGGTCAACGGCCTTGCGAATTCAACAGAGTATGTGTACCGGGTGGGCGACGGGTCAAACTGGAGCGATACCTATGCGGTTTCCACAAGAGATCCGAAGGCCTTCGGTTTCCTCGTGGTAGGCGACCCCCAGCTCGGATCCAAGGCCACCGGGCCCAAGACCCTCGAGGCCGACACGGCGGGATGGACCAGTCTGCTCAACAAAGCGACTGCCTTGTACCCCGATTCAAGCTTCATGCTCTCGCTTGGCGACCAGGTGAACGATTACAGCGATCGAGCCAAGCAGGATGCCGAGTACCTCACCTATTTCTCGCCGAAGCAGCTCAGGAGCCTGCCTGTGGCAACGGTCGACGGCAACCACGATTTCGCCATGGGGGAATACTACGGCTATCATTACAACCTGCCGAACCTATCATCGCAGTATGGCGTTTCGTACGGCAACGATGGCGACTACTGGTTCAGATATGGCAACGCCCTGTTCCTGATGCTGAACAGCAATACCGAAAGCGTTTATACCCACGACTTGTTCATCCGCGACGCCGTGGCGAAAAACCCCGGAACAACATGGCGGATTGCCTGCTTCCATCACGCGATCTACAGCGAAGCCGACCATGTCAACGATCCGGATATCATCGACCGGCGAGCCTCCTACGTTCCCGTCCTCGAGCGGTACAAAATCGATATTGTCCTCATGGGACACGACCATGCCTACACCAGGACCTTCCAGATGCTCGGCGGCAAACCACAGAAAACCCAGGTGCAGGATACCAGCGGCACGGTAATCAATCCCACCGGGATTCTCTACCTCACCTTCAATTCGGGAAGCGGGAGCAAATTCTACGACTGGAAGAACTCCTCGGCCCCCGAAGCCTACAGCGCCGCCCGCTGGCAGGGCAAAGTCCCCTCGTTCGGCCACATCTCGATTTCGGGCGGTACCTTCACCTTCACCGAGTATCGAGCCGACGACATGTCGGTCATCGATAGCTACTCCCTGATAAAGACAGAATAACAGAAAAAAACGCAAAGGTCCCGGGAAAACTGCCTGTTTCCCCGGGGCCGGTCCCTGCATTGCCACCCTCTATCAATCAATCCGTATCATGCCCGAATAGTCGTTCTCCACTTTGAACTGGTCGAGAATCTGGCTTACCGCTCCGCGATGGTGAGTCTGGTGGTTGAAGGTGTGCATGAGTGTCTTCCAGAAGAGCTTCTGCTGTTTTTCGCCCTGCCGGGTCGTCCTCGTGACGTACTTTGACAGATCGGCTTCGGCAATTTCGTCGGTCAGCTGGACAAAAAGCGCGTCGAGGTGCTCTCTGTTTTCCCTGAACGAGGCAAAGTCGGCCGAGACCATCGCCTTGGGATCGGGCGGTGTTTTGAAAAAAGGATCCTTGAAAATCGCATATTCCCTGACGGTCCTGAAACTCAAAAGCGCCCTTACGTCAGCGCCGTAGATGTGATCGAGCAGTTCCTTGATGCTCTTGAAATAACCGTCGACTGGTGCATCGAAGACATCCTCCTTCGCCCCGCCGATTACCCCCATCATTTCCGCATTGATGACTTTGTTGCACTTGGAATAGTACTGAAAGACTTCGACCATGATAACCTCCTTGCCCGTCTGGGCCGAGCTGCCGCTTCAGCGATACGCGCGCTCGAAAATACGCTCGACATCGGCCTGCTCCTGCTTTACGGGTGTGCAGGCGAAGAGCCCACCCATCGCCGTAAGTGCATTTTGGGCCATTGCCGGTATGTCGGACTTCTTGACACCATAATCGGAGAACTTTTCGCCGGCAAGGCCCGCCGCCGCTATCAGCTTTTCAAGAGCCTTGATGAAGGCGAAGGGGCGCTCCGCATCAGCGAGCGCATCGACATCCTCTCCCATGGCCCTGGCCAAGTCCGCGAACCGCTCGGGATTCCTTTCCGCCACGTCGCCGAAGTAGGCGACCGACAGCATCGTCAAGCCGCAACCGTGCGCCACCGCCGGGTAGAAGGCACTCAGTGCGTGCTCGAGGGAATGGTGCGAAATACACGACGAAAGGGATTCGCAGATTCCCGCCTCCGTATTCGCCCACGCCACCGATGTCCTTGCTTCGATGTTCGATCCGTCGGCTACGGCGACGGGGAGCCATTTCGTCAGGCGCGATACCGCATCGAGGGCAAAAAGATCGCTTGCCGGCTGATGGCAGGTCGCAAGGTAGGCTTCAACCGAGTGGAAAAACGCATCCATTCCCGTGTAGGCGGTCTGTTTGGGCGGCAGCGAAATCATGAGCTCGGGGTCGACGATCGAGAGGGTCGGATAGGTGCAGTCGGTTCCCCAGCCGATCTTCTCCCTGGTTTGAGGGTTAGTCTGGACCGTCCAGGGATCGGACTCGGTCCCCGTGCCCGCGGTCGTCGTTATGGCCACGATGGGAAGCGCGCCGTTCACCGGTATCTTGCGGCCACCCGTTCCGGACATGATGTAGTCCCAGTAGCGGCCTGGATTCTTCGCGAGCATGGCTATGCTCTTGGCCGAATCGATGGTCGAGCCTCCCCCGAGGCCGACGACGACATCGCAGTCCGCTTCCCTCGCGATACGCGCCGCTTCCTCAACCTGATCCATCTCGGGATTCGGTTTGATCTTGTCGTAGACAAGGACCGCCACGCCACGCGAAGCAAGAAGACTCTGTACCCGCGCAAGGGTACCTGAACGGCGCATGGCCCCGCCCGAACCTATGACCAGAAGAGCCTTTTCCCATGGGAAGTACGATGTGGTGGCGAGTTCCGCAAGCTTGCCGGGACCGAAGATCAGTCTCGACGGCATGTAATAGCTGAATGAATCCATTTGTGACTCCTTTTTTTGAAACAGGGCTCCCAGTTTTTTTATTATATCAAATATAGCAAATATTGCGCACTCTGTTTACAATTTCTGCGTCAATCTGTTTCATACAACCGCTTCTCTATATAAAATAGATGTTAAATAAACCAGGGAGGACATAATGCAAAACTTCGAATGGGTGACACCGACAAAAGTGATTTTTGGTTCAAAGATTCTTGAAAAACTAGGCAAAGAGACGGCGGGGATCGGGAAACGAGCGCTATTTCTATATGGAAAAGAGAGCATTAAGAAGAGTGGGTTGTATGGTATGGTAGTGGCGCAGCTCAAGGGCGAGGGTGTGTTTTTCGTCGAGCACGGCGGAGTACAGCCTAATCCGCGAATTTCGCATGCAGAAGAAGGTGCCCGCAAAATAAAGGAAAACCATCTCGACGTCATTGTCGCGGTAGGAGGTGGAAGCGTCATCGACGAGGCAAAGGCGATCGCGGTCGCTGGATGCCATGAGGAACCTCTGTGGGATTTTTATATGAGAAAAATATCTTTTGAGAAAGCGCTGCCGATTGTCGCGGTGCAGACTCTTCCGGCGACCTCATCGGAGCTGAATGGAGCTTCGGTGATGACGAACGAGACGACGCATGAAAAATTTTCCATCCGCTCCGAAACCATCTACCCCAAGGTTTCTTTCCTTGATCCCTCGCTGACACTCGATATTCCCGTCCAATATACGGCGTATGCGTGCACGGACATCCTTTCACACCTCATGGAAGGCTATTTTACCGCCAGCAGCGATTTTCCGCTCCAAGACGGCATGGTTGAAGGTGTGTGCCGGGCCGTCATGGGCGCCCTCGAAATCGTGCTGACAGATCCACGAAATCTGGAAGCCCGCTCGACAATCATGTGGGCAGCAGCGCTCGCATGGAATGGCATTTTAAAGTCAGGGGTGGAGGGCGCTTCAATTCCGAATCATGTGCTCGAGCATCCTCTGAGCGGATTCTATGATGTGCCGCATGGTGCGGGGCTCTCGATCGTCATCCCTGCATGGCTCAAATACATGAAACCGAGTATTGCGCACCGGATCGTGCTCTACGGCGAGCGGGTGATGGGCTTGGGGAAAAAGCTTGAGGGGAAAACACCGCCCGAGGGCGCGGATATCGTCATCAAGGAGCTTGAAAACTGGTATCGCCATATTCATACACCAGTACGCCTGAAAGAGGCCGGCATTATCTCGCTCGACATCGATGCATGCACAAAACAGGCCATGGCGCTGAGCGTGCTCTGGGGCGTGCCGGGGTACGATGCAGAGGACATTCGCGCGATCTATGCGCTCATGAATTGACAGACAAAGGCGCAATAAAGCCCGTCCGCCAGGCTCACTCCAGCGAAGTTTGAAGCCCGACAGAAATATGCGTGGGCCTTCCTCCGGCCTTACCAGGCTGAAAGGCCCACGCAGCTTCAACAGTGAAGTGTGTATGGGTTTCCGCCGCAAGCCCCGCGAGCAGCGCAAAATCGAAATCTGCCTGGGCAAATGCCGAACTCAGTATGACAGGTGCCCCGCTGACATCGAGCCCCGCCCCCCGAAGGCCAATGTTTCCTACAATTCTCCTGAGCGCGAATGCGGGCATAAAGGGCAAGCGCAAATGCCATCCGGTTTCAAGAGAAAAAAGGCGGTATTGCGCTTCCCCGAACACATACCATGGTGAAGGGTTCAGAAAGCTCCGATATTCCTGATATACGGGATAGGGAATATCGGCCGCCGAAAGCGCGTAACTGCCTCCGGACTCCAGATATCGCGCTGCGGGCGCGAAAGCGACGCCACCTGCGGGAGCGACGGCACCATACAATGAAGCGTCAAATCTCCCTTTCAGGCTCGCCGAACCTGACAAGGACATCCCGCCGAAGCCTGCCGTACTGGCAGATTCATACTCTACATTGCCGGAAAGCGAAAACCCGAGAGTGCCGTAGGGCGACTTGCGCGAAGCATACGCGCTGGAGAAATCGAGGCCAATACCTGTCGCCCACGCATAATAATCAGGTACTACATTCAAAATGCCGCTCGCAGAATAATTGTTTTGCACACCAGCAAATGCCGCATGCGAATTTGCTGAGATGCTCCGGAAGCTGGGCAATAATGTGCGATGCCATGTAACAGTCGTCCCGAGTGTGGATTTGCGCGCAACCGGAGTAGTCAGCACGCTCTGATCCGAAGCGCTTACATTGAATTGCCATGCCCCGGCACCAAGCTGAAGTTCAGTGCTTGCGGCCGGCCTTGCAGTGGAGAAATCCCATCCGGCGAACACTACCCACGCAAGGCGTTCCGTGAGGTCGCTCGCAATAATATCGAGGCCAATGAGCGAACCATTTGCATATGGGATACGGCTCGTTGAAAAGAGTGCCGGGAACAGTGTCGAACGAGATTTTTGAGGGTGCCCTTGATCTGATGGCCCAGGTAAAGCAGTTTGAATCTCCGGCGCATAAAGTGCGAGCCATTCCGAGGGCAAAATCCAGTCTATTGGGATGGGTGCAGAAAATCGATCTGAAACGGCGGCGCCCTGTCTCTTTTCTGATATGTCCAGAAGACAGAGGGCCGCCTGACCATTCTCTTTCGACTCTCGATACACTATATGCGAAGCATCTATGAATATAGGCTGATGCACACCGCCCTGTGGCGCGTCTCTCGCAATTGAAAGCTGCCAGGAGCCTTTTTTTTCTTCCAGAACCGCAAGACGGGAAAGTCCCTTGTCGGGGATTGTGCTGAGCGCAAAACGCACTGAATCTGGGGATTCGGATTGATCCCTGGAGCCTGGCGAAAGCCATCGCATGGCGTTATTCGGAATATTGGCCACTTCGATTCGCCCTTCGGGCAATTGACGCGCCGGGAGCACTGCGGTACCAATGCGCGCCAATCCATAGCGAATGGAAGTTTCAGAGTCTTGCCATGAATCATAGAGGAAGATGTTCTGTTCGGACTCATCGTGAAGGGCCTGGAGCGCACTGCCAGGTGCCGCGACGGGAAGATCGTACTCGTAAGTAAGTGTGCGGTTCTTTAGGTCATAGCGATAACGTGCGGGGATTTCCTGATTTTGAGCGTCAATGCGGATCCAGTCGAGTTCCAAGGCCTCAGATTTTACGTTAAAAAAAATGTTACGTAACATTCCGTCGACGGCAAAAAGCCTTTCCGGCCGTACATTCTTCTTCTCTCCCTCTCCTTCGCTTTTTTCTATGCCATTCTCTTGAGCACTTTCGCCCTCGGCCATGGCTTTCACCGGAAGTGCATACAGCCCTCTCCGCTCAAGATCCACAAAATAAAGCACACCCTCCCCTGCCCCCGCCACCCCGACATACCCTGAAAAAAGCTCTTGCGCCCCACCAGTCCAGATTGCCCCTCCTCCTCCCTCCACACTACTGCTTCCATCGTCCACCCATGCCAGAAAATCCTGCCAAAGCTGTCGCGGCGGCACTCTCGTTTCGCGTTCTAAAATTCCTCTGCTTGTCAGTGTTCCATCAAAACCTCTAAAAATATTGCCATCTGATGAGGCTCTCCAGAGCCGTCCGAGCATGTCCGGACCATACCGCTCGCTTAAAAAATCCGCAAAAAGCCCTCCATACAAATAGGGCAGATTGCCCGCCCCATAGAAATCCACAAGGCCCGACACATCCCAGAGCGATCGCGACTGTCCCCTTGCCCTCTCCAACCTCACTGTCTCAAGCGCCGCCGGATCATTGAGCCGCCCCGGGCTTCCAATTCCCTCCTCGCCGAGCCTGCTCTCGACCCACACTGCCGTGCCTTCCACCAGGGCCTGCGGCATCATCCACACCTCCGGCGCAATCCAGTCTCCACTGAGCCAAGCCAGAGCCCGCCACCCTCCTGCCCTCTCATTCAATGTCACATAATGTACGAGTTCATGCAAAAAAACGGAGTAGAGCTCATCCTGCATTGTCGCGAGCTGGCTCCGCGGATCGGCCGAGGCGAGAAGAAGCACAATCCGATTTGAAGGATAAAGCGTCGTGTAGCCATTCAGCGAGTATTCGATATCACTCAAAAGTACCGGTATGCGCCTGGCCGACGCCTTCACTCCGAAAAACTCGCAGAGCATCGCATAGGTCTTGTCCGCAAAACCCGCAAGTCGTTCAGCCTCCGGTTCCATGTTGGGGGGCGCGTAGATATCAAAAGATTCTGTCTGGAAATGCAGCACAGGCTCCAGTGAGCCAAGGAGTTGGGCCTGAACACGGCCCGAAATGCCCCCCAGCAAGATGAGCAACAACGCCGCGTGAATTATGCCATTCTTCTTTATGCGCATGATTCACTCTATCACAGTTGCGCCCACAAATTGAGCACTCCCCGAAAAAAGCACCATGGAGTAGTGCCTGTCATCACCCCTGTCAACCTCTCCCCTTTCGATGTACTTTCCCTTGACGATGTGCATATCTCCGCATATCATGCATTCGTTTTATGAGCACAAAGATGAACGTTCCTGGCATCTCCCCAATCTCCGCGCTTTCCAGAGAAGAAGCTCATACCATTCGCTATGTCCTCATGGATATCGATGACACCCTCACCACAGACGGCAAACTGCGGTCCGAGAGCTATGCCGCCCTGTGGAAGCTTCACGAGTCCGGCCTCGTGGTGGTCCCCATCACCGGCAGACCCGCCGGCTGGTGCGACCTCATTGCGCGCGAATGGCCTGTCGAGGGGGTCGTCGGGGAAAATGGCGCTTTTGTCTTCTGGGAGGGCGATGGACACCGTCTTGCCACACTCACTCATCCAAACGCAATCCCCAATTCGGATCCGCGCCTTGTCGCGCTGCGCGATCGAGCGCTTGCCAAGGTCCCTGCTGCCCGTCTTTCGCGCGATCAATTTTCCCGCCTCTACGATGTGGCCATCGATTTTGCCGAAGAAGAGCCTGTCTTGCCGCTCTCCATTGCTCAGCAGATAAAAGCGATTTTCGAAGGGGGGGGCGCCCATGCCAAAATTTCTTCAATCCATGTCAATGCATGGATGGGAGAATACGATAAGGTCTCCATGGCAATTCATTATTTGACAAAGCGTTTTGGCTATGATGATCTACATGATGCAGACTCGGTCATGTTTGTCGGCGACTCTCCAAACGATGAGCCGATGTTCGCGCATTTTCCTATGGCGTGCGGCGTTGCGAATCTGCTTGAATACCGGGAACTTTTCGCGCATCTGCCGCATTTTGTGACATCACGCGAATCCGGCGCGGGCTTCTCGGAATTTGCCCAGGTGCTCCTGGAGCGCCGCAGTTCCTGACGGCCACCCGCCAGGCATTCCCTCTTCACGTTTTTTAGACGCATCAAATCAGCACATTCTGCCTGCGGTTTGCATAACAGTAGAGGCAACCGCGCGGACATATCCCATAGCTTCCAATATCGACGCTTTCGATACAGTTGCAGCCGGACCGCTGATTTTTGTCTTTTCGGACAGAAAAAGGTCGGTTTGTGAGCTCACGAATGATGCGCGCATCGATGCAGGCGAGATTCTCTGATGCTATCCGGTGCTCAAGTTCAGGCTCGGCGCAAAAAGAGACGGGCAGGCCCCTTGCTCTGGCGATTTCCGCCAGTGTCTGCATCATATCGACCACGGACCCTTGCGAATCGGCCCAATCCACCATTCTGCCAGACGCTGAGTCCGCCAATATCCCTGCCTTTCTAAGCCTGCTGTCGGAATGCCGGTATGCATCGTAGAGGCTGATGACGCAGTGCCGCACGCTCCCCCCTATGCCGTCCGCCAGCCTTGAAAAATTCTCGGCATGCCAGGCCGCATCGTATCGGCCAGCCAGCAGCACCGGGTCGTATCGCCAGACCAGTCGGGAAGCGCCAACCTTCGCGGCCAAGGCCTGAAGTTTCTCTATCGCCTCCTTTGCCGGAAGACCTGAAGGCTCGAGTGGCGGCCCATAGCCCGTAATTGTCACATGAAAATAAAACGCATATCCCTCAAGCGCATCGATGCCTTTAAGCATCGGACTCGCATCCCGCGTCCAGAACACAAAACACGCCACATCTTCGGGCCTGAGGCTCACTCGCCTGACCTGTGCGTTATTGTAGGGGTTCGCCACATCGACGCAACCCGCCCGCAGGCGTCCATAAAACCATTCAGCATGAAAAGATGGTATATCACTGCGCCTGCTCGCGCTCACCACTGTCGCCATACATTGACACCCTTGTCGCCATAAATTGACAGCTCCCGCCAAACTGCCTATAGTGATTATCCAAGAAGACTATGGAGACTATCAAGAGCAGGTATGCTCCTTTCATCACTGAGCTTATCGCTCATGTACCTCGAGAAGCGCAAGTTTCCGAACTCAATGTGTATCAGGAAGGCATTGCCTCGATTCTGCCCTATATCGACACGATCATCCACGATTATCTCGATGATTGCTCGACTATCGAAGGACTCGAAAATCTCGGGGCGCTCCACGACGACGCACAAAAAGGCGAATCGGCGCTCATCCTTATGGAACACTATTCGAACTTCGACCTGCCGGTTTTCCACTACCTGCTGAGGAAATTGGGCGCCGCCGGCGATGCCTCCGGCGAGTCGATCGCGTCCAGCATCGCCGCCATCGCAGGTATCAAACTCAATGAAGAGAACCCTGCTGTCTATGCCTTCGCCCGAGCCTATACACGCATTGTCATCTATCCTTCGCGCTCCATGCAGATCATACGAGAAAAATTCAACGACCCAAAAGAGCTGTATCAGGAAATAAAGCGCAGCATCTCGATCAACCACGCCGCAATGAAAGCGCTGAGTGCTGCAAAAACAAGCGGCAAAATGATCCTCGTCTTTCCCGCGGGAACGCGGTACCGCCCCTGGGATCCCTCTTCCAAGCGGGGTGTACGCGAAATCGCCTCATATATCAAGTCTTTTTCAAAATTCTGTCTTGTGTCCGTCAATGGCAATATCCTGAGGCTCAACCCTTCAGGTGGTATGGAAGAGGATATCCTGCAGAAGGACCGTGTGATCTACAAGGTGAGTCCCGTGCACGACAGCAAGGAATTTCTTGCATCTGTCAAATATGATCTTCATTTCGGCGACGACAAAAAGCAGGCTATCGTCGATACAGTAATGGATTTGCTCGACGCGATGCACAAAGAGACCGAAAATCGCTGTCGTGACTAAGAGACGGGCACGGAAGCACTAACGCGCCTGAAAAGCGCCAGATGCATCGTTTTACTTCTCGCGGAGCCTCTTGAAAGGATTCACTCCTAATCGGACAGGAAAATATGCCGCCCCCGCCGCAAAGCCCGCGAGGTGCGTCAGGTGAGCGACAGAGCTCGCCGCGCCCAGAAACGACGAGACGATCTCGATGGCGGTATAGCCTATGACCATGACCGGGGCGCGAATGGGAATAATGCCGTAGAGATACACCATCGCCTTTGGATAGAGCACGGCAAACGCCAGCAGCAGCGCGAAAATGGCTCCCGAAGCGCCAAGCAGCATGGTATTCCATGCCCCTGAAAACGCATAGATCGCGAAAGACGCAATGCCGGCAAACAGCCCCGAAAGCAGGTAATAGAGCAAAAACTCGTAGCTGCCGAGGGTGCGCTCCACTGGTCTCCCAAAAAAGAAAAGCCCGAGCATGTTCACGAGGAGGTGCGTCAGATTCGCATGCGCGAACATATAGGTGAACACCTGCCAGACCCAGCCCGCCATCACCGCCCGCGGATTGAGCGCAAGAATATAGGTCAGCATCGGCCACACATACCCCAGCGCGAAAATGATCACATTCGCCGCGATCAGATAGAGCGTCGCATTGAAAAATCGATACCGAAACGGGCGCCTTAGCACCGAATTGCTGTACATTCTTAAAAAGTACAGAAATTTGCGCGCGAGAACAAGGCTGCGCGTGGATATATACGAAAGGCCGCCCGGTTTTGCCCGGACGGCCCTCCAGTCGTCACTCTGCTGTGAAGGTTACGGATGGATGATTGTCACCGTAATGGTGTCGCTGTAGGTTCCTGCCTGATAGAAATTAGACGACGCAGGGATTTTGACGGAAAGCGCATAGGCATTTCCAGCCTTCGCAGTTCTCGCCTGTGCCTGACTCGTCTGTGCACCAGACAGACTCACATCGCTCAACAAGCCTTCCAGCTTCACGGTGTAAGCAATTGTCTCGTTGTTATCACTGGAAAGCACCAAATTCCCAGAATGTGCACTGCTGAGAGCAATTGTCCAGTTCTTCACGTTACTGATCACTTTCACGTCACCGAGGGACCAGGTTGTTTCTGAATCGTTCGAGATTGTCCCATTCGTAAAAGCCTGAGGAACAGTCAACGAAAACGATTCCGCAACCGCGCCGGTAAACTGGACCGTGCCACTGGGATTTGCCGCAAACGCCATCCCAAACGCTGCCACCGCAAACAGAGCCACCAATGCAAACTTTTTCATTTTGAATCTCCTGCCTGCAGGGTCGCTGCCCCGCAGATACATTTTGTGTTATTGTGGTTTCCTCCAACGGATTCCGCCACGACACTTTGATAATAGTATTATCGACATTTAATGAAAAAGTCAAATACTCAATATGCATTCCATAAACATTCCCAAGACTTCTTTGACTATTACTTTATATAATATCTTAATGTTGTATTATATATTAGCTTATTCAATGTAACGTTTTTGGACAGACTGTGCCGTAGAAGCATTTTCGCTTTTTCCATCGAAAGAACTCTGAAGCGGGAAAAAATTCCATTTTCTCTATTCTCTACATTATTCCGGTCTAAGACTTTATGCGCAAAATGATAAAAAAGGCCACAAAATACTATCCCCCCGGCACTTTGTCGCCCTTGTGATACAGTGTCTCTTGTATTTTCTGATCGAGCGATGTCATCGTAAAGGGCTTTATGAGCACGCTGTCAAAACCAGCCGCTCTGCACTTCTCGGTTTCTTGCGGATCATGGCGCGGACTCATGGCGATCATCAACGATGGTGCCTCGCCGATGATGTTCCGAATTGCGCTCGCCAGCGCATATCCATCTGTTTTTGGCATAATGCAATCGATGAGCAACACGTCAAAGCTGCGCTCTTTGATTGCATCCAGCGCCATCTCGCTGCTTGAAACTGACTGCGCCTCATAGCCCTTCAGTGTGAGCATCCGGAACAACAGTTCACGGTTCACTTCGCTGTCATCGACCACAAGTACCGAAACCGGTGTACGTACGGCAGCGCGAGCACCCTCTTCGGAACTGGCCAGCGCCGTGCTTGCGGGCGCTGCTTGGTCCTGTGCAGCGACCTCCGGCAATGGCCCTTCATTTTCTTCGGCCTTTTGCACAAACGGCGTCACAACAAATGACGCCTCTTTCAATGAAGGGGCTGACAATGTTCGTTTTTGCCGCTGCCGGCCCGCAACCATGCCTTGCATAAAAAGCACAAGGCTCACTATACTCAGCGCGAGCAGCCCAGCGCCCCACCAGACGACCCGCACAACCGGATAGCTCGATGCGGTATATACAGTCCATGGAAAGTCTTCCGACCCTACCGTTACCGCAACCTCATATCCTTGCAGAGCACGCTGGTCGCCCCAGAAAACCTGCCTGCCTCGGCCATCCGTCCCAGAGGACGCTATTGCAACAAACAACCCCGGAAATTCGGAAGAAATATCCAGGTCCGCGAGCATTCTGTCGATATCAAATCCGATGCTCACGAATCCCCAGAGGTCCGCTTTGTCCATCACCGGTATCCGCAAAAACGCCAAGTCTTCCCCCTCTGCTGAGACAGAAGGCCCTTGCAACACAGCCTTTTTTTCGCGCACAGCCTCGACAAGAGCTTGCATCCTCTCGGGATTGTTGAGCAAATCATGACCTATTGATGCGGACGCTCTATCTTCTGGAAATGAATATCTGACAATCGCTCCAGGAGCTATGGTTATCGAATCGATGTATGACGACCTGGCAAGACTGTCTTCGGCAAGCGGCCTGAGTGCTGCATACGTTCTTCCTCCCTCGGTACGGAGCAGTTGCCGGAATTGCTCGCCTGTATCGAGCATTGCCTGCAGTTTCGCTGAAACCCGCAAAGCAATTTTTTCTGAAGCGGCCTTGAGCAGCGCCGATTCCGAGCGGTAGGCACTGTCCCGCAGCATGACAAAGGAGAAAATAGCCAAAGCACAGAGCGCGAGTGAAAAAACGATCGGGGGCACTCTGCCTCTTTTGCTTTCGGAGCCACGAATAATGTTCATAATTCAGCCGAATCATCATATCACGAATAAGAATCCCATCGCCATGGGCACAAAAGTGAACATAGAACTATTTTCTTAATGACATAAAAATAAAAGGCTGCCCACATTTGCTGTGAGCAGCCTTGTGTTTCAGCTACAGTTACAGTAGCGTCGCTCTCAGAGCGCAACCAGAGAAATGGTCAGAGTGTCCTCATACGTTCCCGCCGAGATGCCCAGGGTGGCGGCCGTGTCGTACGTCACGGAAACGCTCGTGGTCTGGGCAGTCTGGGGCGCCGTTTTTGTAATCACATGATCCGAGGTGAGATTGATCCCTGTCTCAGAACCAAAATTCAGAAGATAGGGATAGATATCCGCGCTTCCCGATCGGATCATTTTACCCCCATTCGCGGAATGGATGGTAATCGTCCAGTTCGTAACGTTCGACGTGATGGTGACATTGCCGAGCGTTGCGGAAGTCAAGGTTGGATCCAAAGCTTTTGTCCCTGGAATCGTGGTAGTAATACTGAGGGACGCCCCGACTGTTGCCTGCAGCGTTGTGGAAATCGAAGTGGCGGCGAATGCCGGCACCGCAACAAACAGTACCGCCAGTACCACAAGGAAGAACTTTTTCATACACTTTCTCCTTCGGGTATAAAACCCAAACATAATTTGTTTTAATTATAGTACTCTTTAAACGCTTGTCAAGCCAACAAAAAGCCTTCCCGTGCAATCTATGTTGAGTCTTTGACACCACCAAAAAGAACAAGCCGCCCGGTTTTTCAGGCGGCTTGCCCGTCCAAAAGGCGCCGAGCGGAATCGAACCGCTGTATAAAGGTTTTGCAGACCTCTCCCTTACCTCTTGGGTACGGCGCCAATTGCGGGGCACATACTACCTGAGTGCCCCACCTTTGTCAACAATTTTCTTCAGCTTTTGGCGGGCGCCACAACCTTTCCCTTCGTTTCCTTGACAGCCTTTGGTTTCTGCTTCGATTTCCGATTCTCCCACAGAAGCACGAAAGCACTGGCAATAAAGATGGTCGAGTAAACACCGCTCGTCATGCCGACAAGGAGAGCCAGAGCAAAATCCTTGATGCTCCCTGTCGTGAAGAGAAACAGCGCCAGCACCGCCAGCATCGTCGTCAGTGTTGTGATGATGGAACGCCCCAGAGTAAGGGTCAATCCTCGATTCAAAACGTCGACAAAGGCATCTGACGGATGCATCTTGCGCTCTTCGCGCACGCGGTCAAACTGCACAATCGTATCGTTGATGGAATAGCCGAGGATAGTCAGGATCGCCGCGATGGTTGTCGTGTTGAATTCCATTCGCGTCCATACAATAAACGCGACCATGATGAGCGCATCGTGCATGATCGCGAGCACGGCGCCGATCGCGTATTCGATCTTGAACCGAATCGTCGAATACAAAAGAATGACCAAGAGGGTAACCAAAACCAGCCATACAGACTGCCGACCAAGTGTCTGGGAATAGCGGGGCCCGACATAGTCCGTTTTTACGACGATTACCCTGTCTTTGCCGACCTTGTCTTCGATAAGCTGCCGGATGGTCTGCGTGACCGTAGTGGTGAACTGGGGATCTGTTCCATCATCCCTGACACGTACGAGATAGCGCTGCAGAGAAGCAGGATTGATTGTCTGCACCGAAACCTGACCCAGCGACTTGAGTGCATCGCGCACAACATCAATTGAAGCATAGCGCTCGCTGTCATTTACCGGGGCCCGATACAGCTTGACCGGATTTGTGCTTAAAAGCGAATTGCCCTGATACGTAGGCACAAGCGATGTGGATGGCAGAGTATCACTGCCATCCGCAAGCGTCACCGCAATCCCCTGTTCTTTCTCAAGCGCTGCTTTGATGTCCGCGATTGTCGGATAGGTCTTGTAATCCAGCGTGACGGTTCGTTTCTGAGCTTCGGCGCCCGAGAAGACCAAGGTAAGCTGGTTTTCGCTCACGGTGAGCTCCGCATTGCCTCTGCCGGCGAAAGTAACCTGGCCTGCGGGGAATGCGAGCTGAATAGTTTCATTGATGCCGGCCTGAAAATCGACGCCGAGATTGAAGCCTTTCGTGAAGTATCCGATAAGCCCGAACACGATGATGATCGAGCTCATAATGACGGCGGGCAAAAAGAATTTGCTGAATCGGATAAGGCGTTTCATTATCGGACCCTCCAGCTGATGGACATATGTGTGGCTTTGAGCACATCTGTTTCGAAATCAAAGAGAAGCCGCGATACGAAAAGCGAAGTGAACAAACTCGTCATATTGCCGATAGCGAGGGAAACGGCGAAGCCCTGAATCGGTCCGGTGCCGAGCTGTGCCATAAAGAGCGCGGCAATGATGGTCGTGATGTTCGAGTCCATAACTGCCCAGAAAGCTTTGTGAAAACCCGCTTCAATTGCCGCGGCGCGCGTCTTGCCCGCTCTCAACTCTTCCTTGATACGCTCAAAGATAATGACGTTGGCATCGACCGCCATACCAGTGGTCAACACAAAGCCTGCAATAGAAGGCAGCGTCAATGTCAGTTTGAAGGCAGTCAGCACCGACAGCATCAGATAGAGGTTGAGTCCCTGAGCGATTGTCGCATTGAGGCCAGCCCACTTATAGTACGCGAACATAAATATGAAGATCGACAAAAGGCCGACAAGAATGGCTGTTCGTCCCTGCCCGATTGAGTCTTCACCCAGAGAGGCGCCAATCGCCTGCTGGCTTACCACAGAAAGGCTGATGGGAAGTGCGGCGGTTCTCAAAAGCAGCGCGAGCGATTCGGCTTCATCGGCGTCAAAGCCGGTGATTCGCACCGATTCGCGGATTGGCTCCTGGATCCTGGCATATGATTTTATTCGGTCATCGAGCACGACCGCCATGGTTTTGCCAACATTATCGCTCGTCAATGCATAGAAAGTATCGCCGCCCTCCTTGTCGAGCACGAAGTTCGTCTCCGGTTTGCCGGTAATGGAGTCGGTCGAGACCGTTGCGCTCTGGATATGGCTGCCGTCGAGGCCCGGTTTGCCCTGAAGCACCATATATTCGCCGGTAAACTCATCGAGCCCATAGCTGTCTTTTTTATAAACCTTGCGTACAATTTCACCTTCCGGCACAAGGCCTGGCTTATCCACGATCATCGTCTGTTCGTCGATGCCGACCGGATTCGTTGAAAGATATGAATTCACTACGGTAGAAGCTTCAGAATCGACAATATAGAAGGCAAGATTTCCCTTGCCCATGATGATGGAATTTATGCGTTCGGGATCGGGAGTACCCGGAATTTCAATATAGATCTGGTCTTCTCCCTGGCGTCTGATCACCGGCTCCGTAAGGCCAAACTTGTCGACGCGCGAATTGAGGATTTCGACAGCGCGCTTCATCGCGTCTTCTTTTTCAGCCTGGGAAAGGTCATGCCCCAATTTCTCGGACAGACCCTTAAGGTCAGCCTGAATGACCGCACTCATGCCGCCAGCCAGATCGAGACCAAGCTGAACCGCGCTGGAATGCACATTTTTAAGGTTCAGTACACGCTCTCTGTATCGGGATTCGATGCTGTCGAACATGGAACGCTCGCCCGGGAACCCCGAAAGGATGGCGATGGCATCCCAGCTTTTGGGGGCAGGCTTCTTTGCGAGCGAATAGGCCTTCTTTGCCGACTCAACCACGACCTTATAGGCTTTCTGGCCGGAAAGATCCGTGGCATCTTTCGCGACGGCCTTTTGCTTAAGGTCGGTAATAATGAGATAGGTCATGCGCCGGGAATATTCCCGAATCTGCTCCCGGGAACCTACCGCGATGGCTTGATCCTCTTTCGGTGTCAGAAAATACCACTGAATACTCGGAAAAAGGAACATGAAGGCCACGGCGAGCACTGCAATGACGATCAATAGGCGGCGGAATTTGCTCATACCGGTTACTCCAATCTTTTCATGGATGCATGGAATGCGGAGAAATGTGGTATGCCAGCCTGCCCGAGAGCGAGGCCTGGCATATCGGGTAAGTTACTGGTCTTCGGTTTTCTCTTCAGGCTCGTCGGCAGGTTTTGCTTTTTCCTCTGTCTTTTCCTCTGCCTTGACAGGACTGACTGAGGAAATTGCCGACTTCGAGAACTCGATCCGAGTCCCGTCGTCGACCTTTACGACAACCGTGGATTCTTTTACGGAAGCCACTACGCCGTGGATCCCACCGATGGTGACAATCCTGTCGCCTTTCTTGACGCCCGCAATCATCTGCTGCATCTCTTTCTGTTTTTTGTTCTGCGGCCGAATAATCAAGAAGTAGAAAATCACGAAGACAAGACCAAAGGTCACAATGGTAGAGACGAGTGATCCCGTCGAATTCGTTGCCGTTGTCTGCTGCAGCAGAGTCAGGCCATTTTGGATACCGTTCATATATCTTCCTTGTCGAAAAAGAATTCCAGAAAAAGTAGCATGGACCGCCTTAAGTGGTCAAGTTGCGCTACGCGGTGATGACGGTTCCTGCCTTGCCATCGACAGCCGCAGTGGCGTTTTCCATGGACGTAATGATCACTTTGGACCCGCCGCGGCGTATAAAATCGCAGGCCGCCTCGATTTTCGGCCCCATGGAACCTTTGGGAAACTGCCCTTCAGCCATGTATTTGTCGCATTCCTCAACCGTGAGATGGTCGAAGACCTCCTGATCAGGCCTGCGGAAATTGATTGCCACTTTTTCGACACCCGTGAGAATTATAAGTTCGTCCGCATCGATAAGATTGGCAAGCAGCGCAGATGCACGGTCTTTATCAATGACCGCATCGACGCCTGAAAGCGTACCGCCGGCCTCCCGCTTGACGGGAATACCTCCGCCACCTACCGCAATCACTATTTTCCCATCATCGATGAGATCCTTGATGATGTCTTTCTCTACCACATCGAGCGGCGTGGGGCTCGGGACTACCCTGCGATAGCCACGCATAGGATCTTCCTTGATAACCCAGCCACGATCGCGCAATTTTTCGACTTGCTCGGCTTTATAGAAGGGGCCGACATATTTTGACGGATTCTGCATCGAAGGATCATCCGGATCCACTTCGACCTGAGTTATCACCGTGACGATATCTTTTTCGATACCTTCGGCATGAAGTGCGTTGGAAAGACTCTGCGCGATCATATATCCCATGGAACCTTGGGTATCGGCGACAATCACATTGAGCGGAGAGGGCGGTACCTGATTGGAGGCCGCCTCGTTCCGGATAAGGTGCACTCCGGCCTGGGGTCCGTTTCCATGCGTTAAAACGACTTTATGGCCTTCAGCTATCATGCCGACGATAGCTTTCATGCTTTTGCGGGTATTTTCGAATTGCTGTTCGATAGTACCCTCCGTGCCCTCTTCAATAATTGCATTGCCACCAAGGGCTACGACGATGGTTTTACGCGCTGCCATAAAATCTCCTTTTCTCAAGATGGCAAATTTTCGGAAGTAGTAGTATACCACTTTTTGCGAAATTCGCAACGTGCAATTCCATGGTGCCGAGTGGAAGCAATCTTGCGAATTTGGTATTATCATAGCATGCAGATTATCAGGGCACGCGTACTGGGCATGTGTATGGGTGTGCGCCGTGCGGAGGAACTTGCGCGAGAAGCGGCCACAAAGGCCTTTCAGGAAGGCTCCCGTGTATATACATATGGACCTCTTATCCATAACCCGCAGGCAGTGGCAGACCTCGAATCCCTCGGTGTCCATGTGCTCGATGCAAAAGCGATTGAAACGGGTACAGGCGAATTGCCGGATTTGAAAAATGCAGCCGTTGTCATCCGGGCACATGGGGCATCGCTCGCGGCATTGTCCCGCCTGCACGAGCTTGGAGCCAGCATTATCGATGCCACATGTCCGCGTGTCATAAAAAGCCAGCGCCTTGCGCGCCATTACGAAAAACTGGGGTGGCAGGTGGTGCTTGTCGGCGATCCCCATCACGGTGAGATTGCAGGTATTTTGGGACACACTTCGAATGCGCTCGTCGTCGATAGTCCCAAAATGGCGCTTCAGATGGCAGAAAAATTGAAGGACCACCCCTGTGCCCTCATCGCACAGACGACTATCCGACAGGAAGACTACGATGCGGTGATCGAAGTCTTTCAATCTCAGGTTAAAAATATGACCGCAGAAAAGACCATATGTCCGGCTACGCGTGAACGCCAGCGGGCGCTGATCGACCTGTGTGGGCAAGTCGATGCCATGCTCATCGTGGGGGGCAAGAATTCGGAAAACACAAAGCGCCTGTACGCGAGCGCAATCGAATGCGGCGTGCCTGCCTGGCACATCGAAACGGCAAGCGAACTCAAGACGGAAATGGTAAAATTTGCGCGTATCGGAATTACAGCGGGAGCATCCACACCCGATTTCATCGTCGATGAAATACAAGAAACTCTTTCCAATATGGTATAAGATATCAGCATGAATATCATGGACGAAATTGAATCACGGCGCGCCCGCCGCGGACTCTCTTCTGAACCTGTCGATGAGCAAATCGCCGCTGGGCTTGCCTATGCGGCGACCCTGGCCCCTTCGTGTTCCAACAATCAGCCATTGCGCATCTCATGGAAGAAGTGGTGTATATTAAGGAAGCTTTGGCACTCCATTTTCCACTTTACCATAACCCCCGCTCGTGATACAAAAACGCTATGCCCCCAGTAAAAATAATCGGTATATCCGGTGGCTCCGGCTCCGGCAAGACCACCATCGTACGAAAAATTTCCGAAATGGTCAGCGATTTTGTCTTTCTGCCACAGGACAACTATTACAAATCGGCGGAATTCATCAACAACCGCAATATCACGGCGTTCAATTTCGACCATCCGGATGCATTCGATAACGAACTCCTCATCGAACACCTGGGCGCGCTCAAAAATGGCGACTCCATCGATATGCCTGTCTATGACTTTGTGCACCACAGGCGCACCGAGCGGACCATTCACATCCAGCCTTCAAAACTCGTTATTTTCGAAGGCATCATGATTTTCACCAACAAACAAGTGCGCGAGCTCATCGACCTTAAAATTTTTGTGGATACGCCGGACGATATCCGATTCATTCGGCGCTTAACGCGGGACATCAAGGAACGCGGGCGCACCGTTGATTCGGTCGTCGAGCAGTATCTGACCGTCGTTCGTCCTGGTCATTATGAATTTATCGAACCAACAAAAGCATATGCCGATATCATTATTCCGGAAGGCGGCTTCAATGAGCGCGCCCTCGATGTCCTCGTTTCCTTTATCAATTCAGTCATATATCCCCTGGAAGGGCGCGAAAAACTCAGTACTGGCTTCGATAATATGCCAGGGGTGGATGGCCCTGCAGGCACCACGATTTAGCGGTTTCGCACCACCCAAAACCTGCATTTCCCTTTTGCACGCAATTTCGCTACTTTTATCATATGGTGATGAACAAATAAATAGTGTTCTGATCAAAAAATAAAAGGAAGCGATATGAACGGACACGAAATAAACACTGAAAAAGCTCTTTTGGCGGGGGGCTGTTTCTGGTGCATGGAAGCACTCTTCAAGCGAGTCCCTGGCGTTGTACAAGTAAAACCGGGATATTCTGGAGGCTCTGTGCCAAATCCAACCTATGAGCAAGTCTGCCAAAACACTACCGGCCACGCCGAGACAGTAGAGGTCACGTTCGACCCCTCTCGCATTTCTTATCAGGGAATTCTCGAATATTTCTGGAAATTCCACGACCCGACTACCCTGAACAGGCAAGGCGCCGACGTCGGCGAGCAGTATCGTTCGGTGATTTTCTACATGAATGAATCACAGCGCGAAATTGCCCAGCAGTCGAAGAGTTCGGCACAGAAAGCCTTTGATACGCCTGTCGTCACATCGATAGAACCGGTCGGCAGGTTTTGGCCTGCCGAATCCTGGCATCAGGACTATTACGCTCATAACCCCGATGCGCCATATTGCCGCTTTGTCATTACACCAAAAGTTGCCAAGTTTGAAGCATGAAAGACGCGCGCACTACACTTTCCAAGCTGACGGAAATTGCCCTTCGCCACTATGAGATGATTCAGCCTGGAGATAACATTCTCGTTGCGGTTTCCGGTGGCAAAGACTCAAGCTGCCTTGCATGGGATCTTGCCCTGAAGCGCCAATGGTGGGATGTACCATTTGAAATCACCGCTTGTCATGTAGCTACTGATTTGGCGGACAAAGGATATGCCAAACCCATCGATGAAGCGTGGCTCGCCTCGCGCATGACAGAATGGGGCATACCCTATGTGCGCCTCGATGTGCCCGTCGCGGGGAGATTGAAGCCCGGCGAAACAATGAATTGCTACTGGTGCGCAACCCAGCGCCGCACCGAGCTCATGAAATATGCGCAGGCGCATGGCTTCAATAAGCTCGCGCTTGGCCATCATATGGACGACATTCTTGAAACGCTCTTCATGAATATGATGAAAAAGGGAGAATTCGCCACTATGCCGCCCGTCATGCCGTATAAAAAATATCCCCTCACCGTCATTCGGCCGCTTTCCCTCTGTGAAGAGCGACAAATCATTGGCTGCGCCGACGAGCTCAATCTGACATCCTTTACTTGTTCCTGTTCATTCAATCTTGAGGGGGAACGCAAAAAGACTAGGCGGCTCATCGATCAGATCCCCGGTGATTCAAGCCACATCAAGCGCAACATCTTTGCGTCGATGTCTCGCGTCCGCCCCGATTATTTGGCATAATATCCGTATGCGCCTTTTCGCCTCCCTGCCATTTCCCGCTCATGTCCAAAGGCAAATCGCAGATTATAGCCATTCGCTCGTACCGGCCTTTGGCCGCGCGCATCCATCCTGGGTTCCACAGGAGAATCTGCATCTGACACTTCATTTTTTCGGAGAACTTGAGGCCGGAACCACAGCAAAGCTTCAGACTCTTCTCGCAGAATCTGCCCCGCTCTGTCCTCCGCTTCAGCTTGCGACGGGGAAGCTCTCGGTCCTCCCTTCTTTGCGGGCACCTCGAGTGCTCTATATCAGTATAGAGATTCAGCCTGTCGAGCCTCTTGCGGAACTCATCGGCCGAATGCGCGATATCGCCGCCCAAATCGGCGCCGAAACCGATACACGGCCATGGAAAGCGCACCTTACTCTTGCAAGGCTCAAAATTTTCTGGATACCGGAATTTTCATCGTTGGCCGCGCCGCCAAAGCTCACATTCGTTGTCGATTCATTCGAGCTTATGCAGTCAAAACTCGACCGTTCAGGCGCTGTCTATTCCTGTTTCCGCCGCTACCCGCTCGCCGGCAAATAAATTGCCGCCGTATTTTACTCAAAAAAGAGACCGACTTTTCTTGCTTTAGCCGCACTCTCTCATTACATTAAAAATATTGAATGTTATTCGGAGGCATAAAAATGAGTGAAACCACAAAGAAGACGAAGAAAGAGACGGACCCCACATCGAACGTTGAACTGGATCCCTGTGTAAGGCCTCAGTCGCCGGAGTCAACACGACCCAATGAAGATGAAGACGCCTGTGATGATGGCGTGAAGTGAGGCCTTAGGCAGGCACCAGCACATTGTAAACATCGTGAAGCCGCTCTATGATGAGAGGAAAATCACATTTGGCGAGAATAACCGTTTCCCCATCACATTGGAGAGGAATGCGTTCGCTATACTCGATCAAAAGCTTGTCAGCCGTAAAATGCATCAGTTCAGGAATTTTCTCGTGTCGCCCATGCTCGATGGGGCCCTTTATAAGAAGCTTTCTGAACAAGCTCGTCTGAGCCACAGCTACGCAATTGTACTCATTCGGCAGGATGTTTTTATTTGAGCCATATTGCCGATTGCCGGAAGCGCCCATGGCGATCAACAAACGCGGCTCATTTGAATCAACCATCAGTTTTTCTTCGTTCCAGGCCTTCAGTCCCATGTCGACCACATTGTACACGCGGTCGTAAAAAAGCGTACCGACATCTACCCAGAACTTGTAGGAATCTCCCGGAAAATTGTGCTTAAGGCGATTTGTCATGTCGGCCACATAGGCATCCAGGCCAATGCTCGCAATGTTGAATGAGTAGCGTGGCAGCGAGCCGCCCTCTTCGCTTGGAGTGACTCGCAGCGCTGGTCTGCGTTCAAACATCGCGGGCCCAAGGAACCTCTCCAGCGCAACAAGCAGGTTTCTCCCCTCCGAGCCATCGTTGCCTGTCCCAAAAGGCAGCCGCACAATCCCAAACCGATTCTTCTCGGATTCAGGAAGCCGCGTAAGCCGCTCCGCTGTTTCCAGGCTTGTACCATCGCCCCCTGCCGTCACAATGAGGTGATACGAGTCTTTCCCATTGGAAGGAGAACGGTCGAGTATGCGCTGGACAATCGCGGCGGCATGACCGCATCGCTCGGTAAGGTGCATTTTCAGGCTGAACGGAGATGTGCGTTCAGGCAGGCTGAGGGAACGCTTCACAATCTCTTTGAGTTCATTGAACCGTTTTTTTGAATGATGAATACGGCTGAAACCACCGGCTTTCGGATTGGCGATTACATCGACAATAAGTGACTTATCCTGGAAAACAGGTGAGTGGGCAAATATCGTATTGAGCCCCTCGGCCAAATCGTCTGGCTTCATACCGCGCCTGATTGTATGCCGATGTTTTTGTTCTGTCTATGATGGGCAAAACATCTTATGCAATGATTCTAGATTGCTTCATCAAGCGGCCCCTGCTCGGTACTTTGCTTGGAAAATTTGGCGCTTATTTCATCGATAGCCTTCATTACGTAATGCATGTCTTCGCCCGAAAAATCGATTTTTGGAACAAGTCGCGAGAAAAACGGCTTTACAAAGTGCTCCATGCGTGAAACTTCCTGCTCATACTTGGAGACATGGTCCATCATCATCACCGTGCAGGGCAATGGTTTGCTGTAGCTGCCAATAATTTCAAAACCGAGCTTCTCGTACATCTTGATGAGCTTCATTTCGTCGGCAAACACATCGAGGAAAATTCTCTTGGCTCCTCTCCCCCGCGCATAGAGATAGGCAAGCGCCATGATACTGAAGGGAATAAGACTGCCTCGCTCCTCTTTTGATACGGCAAGTCTGTCGATTTCCGCATAGAGGCTCCCATCAAGATATCGTGCAATACTGAAATTTTCTTCGATTGGCACATGCCCTTCTTCTTCGCTCAAATGTAAAGTCACAGTACCGATGGGCTGAAGTCCTTTGTACGCAAGAATATGATAGGCGACTTCATCTGATTTACGGCGTATTGTCTCTTCCTTATAACCTTTTTCTCCCACCAATACTTTGCGTTGCAGATAGAAGCTGTCTTCGAATTGACGGAGTTCTCTGGCATGAACAAGATGAACTCTATCTTTGTCTTGGTCAGCAGCTGGAAGAATGACAGTAAAAGTCGTCCCTTTCCCTTCCTGGCTATCGAGCAGGATGCGCCCGCCATATTTGGTCACAATATGATGCGCAATGCTCAGGCCCAGGCCGGTACCCGCACCAGTTTCCTTGGTGGTAAAAAACGGATTGAATATTTTGTCGAGATTCTCTTTTTCGATGCCCATTCCGGTATCCTGAACCGTCACCGCGACGTCATCATCTTCCTGCCTGCAGGAAAGCGTGAGAATGCCATCGCTGTTCATGGCCTGCACGGCATTCACAATAAGATTCAGAAACACTTGCTGAAGTTCGGTCGGATTTGCAAGAATTTCATGAACGGGATCATATGATTTCCGCACCACAATTGTCCCGAAATCAATGCCGCGCATGGCCATCTTTAAAGAATTCTCAAGAATATTGACAATACTGAGCATCTCAGCGCTGGTTCGTGTTTTTCTTGAATAGATCATGAGATCTTTGATAACATCCGCGGCGCTTTGGGCATAGCGAATAATATCCGATGTGTATTCACGAAGCGGACTGCCTTCAGGTGTTTCGGGAAGCATCAGGTCGGCGGTTCCCAAGATTCCGCCAAGCGGGTTGTTGATTTCGTGCGCTATTCCTGAAACCAGAGTCCCGATTCCTGCCAGCTTCTCTGATTGAATGAGCTCTTCCTGCAGGGTTTTCTGTTTTGTGATGTCCTGGAAGAATTCTATAAATGAACCTATAGAGCCCTGCGGTGTAGGAATCGAATAAAAATTAAGTGAAAATGTAAGCTGAGTACGATCATCCTGCTTCTCGGAACTGAATGGAAGTTTGGTATGAAGACAATCCTGAGCAAGACATTCGACACACGGGCGGTCACGGTTAAAATATGCTTTGTAGCACTTTGAGCCGACAAGTTCTTCCTGCGGTTTCTCAAAATATCGCTGGGCCGCGTAGTTCGCCGTAACGATATTGTAATTGATGTCCTGAATCGAAATCGGTGTCGCAATTCCATCGAAAAACGCTTCAAGCTTATTTCTGCTCAGCGCGAGCTCTTCATTCGTTTCCTGAAGGCGTTTCTGCTGTTGACGCAACCGTTCGAAACTGATTGCGTTCTCCACAGCCACAGAAGCCTGATCCGTAAGGAATTGCAATATTTCAAGGTCATACTGGTTGTAATAGTCCTTCTCAATCCGGGGGCCAAGAACAATAAACCCATTGAGCCTTTCCTTGAATTTCAACGGAAGCACAAGGCTCGCGGCAACCATTTCATGCTCTTCGCCCTTGGTAAGTCTGATTGAAATGCTTCGCTGGGCAGAAGTCTGGCTCTGCTGAATCGTGCGCATTTGGTATGACTGGATAAATTGATCTGTTCTCGGAACAATGACATGCTCTTTCGGGCCCTGCTCTCCTTCACCTGCAAAATCGAGCCCTTTGGCGGCGATGATTCGGAAATGTCTTGCGTTATAGTCATTTATAAGCACAAAAGCCCAGTCAAGCTTGAATGTCGACATGACATTGTCGACAGTCAGTTTTGCAAGATCCTCAAGGCTTACGATAGAAGTAAGATCAGCGGAAAATTTACGCAATTCCTGATAATACAAAAAGCTTTTTCCGCCATATAGTCTTTCGAGCAGCGCTTGGGTGGCGGTCCGCAATGGCGCAAGAAACAAGGAGGAGGCAATACCCAAACATACTGACATTAAAGTCAGTTCAGAGAATGGAATCAGCCGCTCGAGCTTAAATACCAGCACAAAGAAAAACATATAGATGAGGCTTGAAAAAATGACAACCAGGATTGTAAGAAAAATATTGAGCACCACAGCCGAATAATGTACAATCCTATATTTATAAACGCTGAAGAAAATTATCACCGCATTTATTGTCGCGGCCAATAAGTCAATAGGGTATCGTCCAAGAGGGGTATAGAGGTTGGAGGCGATGCCTAACAGCATGATCACAACCCCTGCCACCACAAGCCGCAGAGAGCGCTTTAAAAATTTGTCCTTACTGGTTCTAAGCTCCCAAAGGACAAGCAGGATCGCAAGGATGAGATAAAAATAGGAAAGCGAATACGCAACGATCGCGCCCGACCCTAGCGTATAATAGAACGCATTGTCTACAAATCCGGCATCGGTAACGATTAAACCAGAAAAATTCAGGTATAATGAGAAGATATAGATTATGTATCCGAAATACAGAAAAATCCGGTATCTGTGTTTCTCGGTCTTCGAAAAATAGATAAGTGTCGCAAAGATGGTAATGGGGCCGCCAAGCATCCCTACAAGCATGACCCTGTTCCACACAAGCGGAGTAAAAAGCCCCGTATTGGCATGCATCATAAAAGAGCCAAAGCTCCAAAGCGCCATCAACCCCATGTATTGGAGGAAGGAGAAGTTTACCCGCTCCTTCTTGTTAGCCAGGCCAAAAATGATAAAGGGTATGTAGATGCAAAACGACAACGCGGGAATGAGCGACGAAACATCCAATATCATCGGACTGCTCCCATTTAATGCACGATATCTGGAAAATTCGTGAATACTATAGCATAGTAGTATACAGAATGGTATCCATTATCTCTATTTTCTTCGGTTTTGTGCTACTCATGCTCGCAGAGTGGCGCTATGTACGCTTCTCACAGAAAAATCAGGGGAAAAACAAGCCGGAACATCATGTACCGCCTTTGCCGGGGCATACGGCCCTGCAAGTTCCGGGCTATGTCCTCATTGTGCTCGGCATGTGTTCTGCGCTTCTCCACAGCGAACAGAACATGAAGTTGCCAGAATATATGCGCACCGTCTGTCTTGTGCTTGCTCTCACGGGGGGTGGCTTCCTGGTCTGGACTGTCTTTTTGGAAATTCCACTTGGCGCAAAAAAATCCAAAGTGCCGAGAGGCCATGCCTACGCGCGGGGGAGTTACGGCAAGTGCAGGCATCCGGGGTTTTGGTGTTTTTTGCTGTTCTCAATCAGTCTTGCAATGTGGGCGAACAATTCCCTTGTTTTGATCAGTTTTTTCATCGCAAATGTTCTTAACCTGCTTCTCATTTTATTACAAGATCAGTATACTTTTCCCATACAGTTCGTGGATTATCGCGAATATGCAGAAAAGGTGCCCTTTCTTGTACCCCGCTTCAGGAAACAGCACCGATAAACTCTGTTGCGCATGAGGATTTGATGAATACTGATCAAAAACGTATGGTGCTTGTCGTCGAAGACAATGCACCGATGCAAAAAGTACTTTCCTTAAGCATACAAAAAATGGACTATGATTATGCTATAGCAAAGAACGGCCGGGAAGCGCTCGATCTCATAGAGAGCGGCGATGTCAGCCCTGACGCCATCTTGCTCGATATTCGCATGCCGGTCATGTCAGGATTGGTCGTGCTGCCCAAAATAAGGACCATTATCCCCAGTGTGCCCGTAATAATGCTCACTGCCTTTGGCGATCTCGAAACTGGCCTCGCCGCGATGAAAGCCGGCGCTTTCGATTATCTGGTCAAGCCGAGTTCTCTTGAAAAGATACGAGAGACGCTTGAGAAAGCATTTTCGTATCGCGAAATCATGGAGATGAAAGCAGAAGAAGAGCGAAAACGTGAACAGCAGCGCCTCGAACTCGAAAAAAGGGTCGAATCGAGTTATCAAGAACTTGGCGATGTGTACGGCAAACTGAAAAAAATGAACTTGCAAACCGCCTACGCGCTTGCCGAGACTATCGAGGCCAAGGATCGCTATACACAAGGACATTGTGAGCGTGTCCGATGGCTGAGTTCGCGAATTGGAAAAGCCATGTCTCTTGCCGATGAAGAAATTGAGCAGCTTGAGTACGCGGCGCTGCTGCACGATATTGGGAAAATCGGTATCCCCGACAGCATCTTGAATAAGGAAGGACCTCTCAACGAACGAGAACGTCAGATCATTCGTATGCATCCCATCATCGGCGCGCAAATCCTCTCCACAGTAGAATTCTTCGAGAAAGCGGCGGCCGCGGTCCGACATCATCATGAGCGCTGGGATGGCAAGGGCTACCCTGATGGTGTTGAAGGTGAGAGAATCGATCACCTTGCGAGGATTATTTCGCTCGCGGACACCCTCGACGCAATGGCGACTTCGCGTCCGTATCGCAGGGCCCTCAGTTTCGACGAGGTGCTTCAGGAGATCCATCTGATGCGCGGCATACAGTTCGCGCCCGATGTAGTCGATGTTTTTTTTGCTGCCGACTTGGACAAAGCGTATCTGGAAAAGTTCAGGGAAGAAGTCAGGAAGAAAAAAGACAAACCATAGGACGTCAGAATCGATACACGAAGCGGCCCTGAATGGTCTCTCCGCTCTTGTTCCAGAATGAAGCCCGCTTAAAGCCATAAAGCACAGATGCGTCGATATCGGAATCTCCAGAAGACTGCAGGAGCTCTACCCCCCTCAACTGACGGTCCTTGGTAACCGAAAATCCTATGACGACAGGATTCAGTGTGCGGCCAGTTTTATAGTCGGCTTGTTCCGCGTTATAGCCCGCATCTTCAAGTATGCCCCAGAGCTTTTCCCGTACCTCGAGAGGAACGGCATTTGTAAGTCGGTATTCGTTGCCGCTTTTCGTATAATAATTCAGGAAAGCGCGCTTGCGGGATTCGGCGGACGCGATCAGTGTACTGGGCGGAATAATCTCGTTGGGTATGGCATTGAAGAGTCCAGCCGGCACGACAGACGGCAAGGGCATGTTCAAATAAATAGGCACATAGAGGCTCTGGCCGACAGTCTCAGAAGAGCCGCCGAGTGTCGTTTCAACAGTATTTCCTTTCTCCGCTTTCGTAATGCGCACGGCTTCGCCCGTGCCCCAGGGGACTTGTCCTTCGCCGGGCGACAGTACCGATGATTCACTCGAGCTTATGCGTGAGCCTGGGCCGCGTTCACCCGGGGTCCACGGCGTCACCGGCTCCTGCACTGCGGGAACGACAGGGGCAGGCGTCGGTTCCGCCTCCGGTGCGGGCGCAGGAGTGACCGGCGCCGGCTGAGCGGCGACCGGCGTCTGCTGTTTTGGCGCAGGAGGCGGGGGTGGAGCAGGTTTTTCAGCGACAACCGCTTCCTCTTTCTTTTCTACCGGCGAGCCTTTACCTACATCATTGAGGACCGGCCCCTGAATATTGACAATCAGAGTCTTATTGCTGAAATCCAGGTTCTGGGGATGAAACAGGTCAAACAAGAAACCTGCACCGAACAGCAGCGCATACAATCCAAGCGCAATAGCGTAAGAGATAATGGTTCGTTTTCGCTGTTCCCGCTCGGCGTAGGTGTGAGCTTCGGTCATTGCACCACCTTGTCTTTTCGCGTGATGAGTCCGACGTTCTCGATGCCATTCAACCGCAATGCATCGAGCACTGAGATGATCAGCTGATATTCGGCACTGGAGCGTCCCTCAAGCACTGCCCGGATCTGTTTGGCATCGGAGCCGCTTACACGTTTGCGCAGAATCGGTTCAAGTCCGGCAAGGTTGGTTTTTGTCTTGTCAACATATATCTCGTTCGAGGATACGACGACCACTCTCAGTTCGGGCGTAGCGACGGATTGCGCTGTTTGGGAAGCGGGCAGTTGCAATATAATGCCAGGCGAAGTTTTGAAGGTCGTAGTGATCATGAAGAAAATCACCAGCTGGAGTACAATATCGATCAGCGGCGTCAGATCGAAATTTATCTTTGGCGAAAGCTTTCGATCGCGGATCATTATATCTCCTTCGAGGGCTTTTCCTCATTTTTGCCGTTTTCTTTGTCGCTGTAGCTGGAGACGAGATTCACGAGGCCATTCACCTGCGTTTCGAGACGAGTAAGAATGAGGTTTATCCTTGAAGCAAAATAATTGTAAAACATAATGACCGGAATTGCGACGACAAGGCCGCCTACGGTCGTAATGAGAGCTTCCGCGACGCCGCTCGCCAGCGCGGCTGGATCGCTCACTGCGCCGAATTTACCAAGCACGCCGAATGCCTTCATGGTGCCGGTGACGGTGCCCAACAGACCAAGCAGCGTGGAAATATTGGATATGGTACCTAATGTCGTCATTCCCCGCTCAAGATTCACAGACTCCATCGCCGCGGCGTCTTTCAAAAGTTCGCGCTGCAGGTATTCCGGCTGATTTCTGTTTTCGATGCCCACTTTGAGCAACGTCGAAAATGGCGACACATTCTGGTCGCATATTGCGAGAGCTTCGGAATAATGACCCTCCATCAGACTCGTTTTTATACGGAGAAAAAGCTTTTCCTCATCGATCGAGATGCGACGCAAGTAAAGCAAGCGTTCGATGATGATTGCGAGCGCTACCACTGAAAGCGCCATAATAACCCAGAGGATCGGTCCGCCTTTGCTGATGAAATCTAACATGTCCACTCCTTGGAATAAGTATCAGCACCTAAAAAGTATATCGCTCAATTCAAGGTTCATCCAACGCGAGCCTGAGGATTCGTGCCGCTGTCGCCCGTGCCCGCTGTTCGGCTGCCCCTATATAAGTATCGACATCAAAGAGCATTTCGATAGCATCAGAAGAGAGGCGAGAGGCGAAAAATTCATCAGACTGAAGCAATGTTTTGAGCGGATTGGGTTTTCCACCGCGCACTGCACTCCAGGCAAGCATCGCATGGTCACGCAATCGCTCATGCGCTTCCTGGCGGTCCGTGCCAAGCTTGCCAAGCGCCATGAGCACGCGCTCTGTCGCGGCAAAGGGCGCATAGCTTTCCACTGTGCGCTGAATTGCCTCTTCATCGATCACCTGGCCTTCCACAATCCGACGCATCGTGGCCAACAATTCGTCAGCCGCAAGGAACGCCTCGGGCAGAATGACTCGTCTGTTGGCCGAATCATCGAGCGTGCGTTCGAGACCCGACAGCGCCGCATCATCCCAGGCCACGCCAGGATAGGAGGCGACGAGCCGGGCGAGCGAGTCGATTTTTTCGCACTCTATCGGATTGCGCTTGAAAGGCATCGCGGAAGACCCGACCTGATGCGCGCCGAAGGGTTCGGAGATCTCACCGAGCAGTGGCATCTGCAGAATGCGGAAATCGAAGGCCATCTTGTGGAGGATTGCCGCGAGCTCGGCGAGAAGGACCAATATCCGATAATCCTGAACGCGGGGATAGGTCTGTGTGGCAACTTCAAAAAATGGCAGTCCAAGCTCCTCAGAGAGTACACGCTCAAAATCTTCCAGCTGCGCAATGCCCAGAAGCTCGGCATACGATGCGGAAGTACCCACCGCGCCCTTGAAGCCCTTGCCTTTGACCGCGTCGATTGTCGCTGAGAGGCGCTCATAGGTGTCCGCGAGGTCCTGGGCATAAAAAGCGAATCGGTAGCCGAGTGTCGTCGGTTCCGCGGGCTGAAGGTGAGTGAAGGCCATCGCCGGTGTCGCCGCAAAACGTTCGATTTTTTCAGCCAGCACGTCGAGAAGGCCAGCGAGCCTCTTTTTGAGGAGGCGGAGGCTGTCGCGGATCCTCAAGGCATCGGCATTGTCTTCGATATCCATGGATGTCGCACCGAGATGGAGTATGCCGCCCGCGCTGGGACACTGCGATGCATAGGTGCGCAGCTCTGCCATGAGGTCGTGGCGGATCGATTTTTCGAATTCCTGGGCCTTTTCGAAGTCGATGTCTTCGGCATGCGCCTCGAGTTCGGCAATCTGCCCAGAATTCACAAGTCCATACAGGGATTCAGCTTTTGCAAGCGATATCCATATCCGGCGCCAGAGTCGCCGTTTGTTGCGCTCGCTCCATATCTTACGCATTTCTTCGGAACCATAGCGCCAGGAAAAAGGTGACTGAAACTGATCGAAACTATTCATGCGTACATAGTAGCATTTATAGTCCAAAAATTGAATCAGAAACGGGGGCCGTGCGCGAATTATTCATGCAAGCGCTGGAAGACGCGGCCGCGGTATCAGCGCGTAATGAATGCACAAGGAGGTCGTATGAATCACTTGAACAGCATTTTGGTAGAGGGGAATCTGGTACGCGATCCAAACTTTCGATCCACGCCGTCCGGGAATCAAGTCTGCGATTTTACGCTTGCCACAAATCGCAGCTACAAAGTCGCGGATCAAAAATATGAAAACGAAGTCTCATATTTTGATATTGAAGCGTGGGCGAGGCTTGGCGCGGCGTGCGCCCAGAATCTGAAAAAAGGGCGCGGTGTCAGGGTGGTTGGGAGGCTGAAGCAGGATCGCTGGACGGACCCCGAAGGGAAGGCGCACGCGCGCGTGAAAATCGTTGCCGAACACATTGAATTCAAGCCTATGAACAAAGCAAATCGCGAAGACGGCTCAAAGTCGGATGACGCATTTGTCGAGGCCTCAAAACCCAGCGAAGCGAGTGCGGCGGTGTTCTAAGTCACCTGCCGGCTGCTCTCTATGCATCAGGGCCACGAGGGCTGAAATCATGCGCAGCCCTCTGGCTTTTTGGGTGGATCCTCAAAATGATGAGAGGGGGAAAGAACATCGGTTGCATCCTGGACTGCCTGCGCCAGCAAAGCAAGAAAACGATCGCGGATCTCGGGATTTTTCATGCGGGCGGTGGGGCCTGAAATGCTTATTGCACCGACAAAATCAGAGCCGGGAAGACGGAGCGGCATCGCATAGCACGTGAGGCCTATTTCGAATTCTTCCCTGTCGATACCATATCCCGATTCGCGGGCACGGCCGGCCTCGCAGATAATTTCATCGGGATCAGTATACGTGGATTCAGTTATCTTAGGTAAAGGACCGGGCCCAAGAATGGCACGGATTCTCTCCTCGCTGAGCTGAGAGAGAATGGCCTTGCCTACACCGGTGCAATAAAGCGGAAGCCTGTCGCCCGGCATGGAGCGCATGCGAAGACTGCGATTGGCTTCGGCACGGTCGAGATAGATCGCAGTTTCACCAGCAAGATAGGCAAGATTGACGGATTCGCCTGATTCCCTCGCAAGCCTTTCGATAATCGGGCGGACCTTTTCCGCCACAAGCTGGCGTACCGGGACCTTGCTGCCCAGTTCAAACAGCGAAAGGCCAAGCGTCCAGCCGGACAGACAGCGCTCCACCACCCCTTTCGATTCGAGTACGTTCAGATAGCGCAATGCTGTCGCTTTATTCATGCCTGTCTCTTTGGAAAGCCTTGCCAGAGAAACCCCTTCTCCGACGTTCGCGAGGTAAAACAGAATATCCAGAGCCTTGCCTGCTGACTCACTCATGATTCTTTACTCCAGAACTACACTTCAATTTCAATGACGACTTGTACAGCGCCCCAAATTGCGGTTCCATGCTGCACACCATATCAGAAAATGAAACATTATTTCATTTTCTAACTGTACACAGAGAGAAGCCCGTCGTCAAGAAATGCCTGCACAATCCGCAGCTTTATTGCTTTCTGGACCTCTTGGCGCCTTGAGCGTTCTTTGTGGCACGGACAGGGCTTTTCGTACCCCGAACCTGGCTTTTTGCCACGGGCTGCCGCGGATTCTTCATGGAGCGTGCCCCACCACCAAATCGTACAGCTTCTTCGCGGCGGTTATCGTCCCTATTACGCATATTTTCTTCGCGCCGCACTGTTTCTTCGCTCCAAAAACCATCCTTCCAGTTAAAACGCGAAGTGTTGGAAAGAGGCTTACACTGATCTGCCGCGCGGGCAATGTCCCGATAAAGCCCCCGGGCTGGCCCGGCATTCGACAAATCAAGAATAAAGCGCGAAAATCCCTGTTTTTTGAGATTCGGCACGAGATCGATAAGCGAGAATGGCTTATCGGGAATCACTACCGAATAATCATGCCTCCCGACAAGGGTAAAAAGATTCCCCTCACGGTCCGAGAAATGCGACTGGCCGTAGACACGCGACAAATCCGCCCGAATCCTGAACAAGTCAGGATATGCAAATATAATGGGAGCGAAAAATTGGGCGGGCACATACCCGGTGAGCCTGTACAGGTCCTGCCGCGAAATTTCATATGGAGGAATGACGGCCTGTACGCCTTGTTCAAGATAATATGAAAGCGCCCATGGATTGAACGTGTAAAGCCAAGGGCCAACGACCATCGTGACATTCTTTCCCCGGAGCAGCGTAAAATGAGCCTGATTGTTGACAACAACGAGAGAAACGCCCTTCCCTATCCAGTACTCGAGCTCAATCTGAAGCCAGGCAGCATCGGATTCGGCAAAATAGGGATCGAGCCAAAGAATGAGCCTGTCACGCTTAAAGGGAAGATTCCCTTCGTCGCGGCGCATTGTTTCAGCATTGAGTTTATCGAAAAGAATCATGGCCTTCTTGGGCCGGAACGTGAGAGCCGCGTGCAGATCGGAGACTTTCCCCGCAAGCACATAGGTGCCTGGCTCGAATATCGTATCGAGCTTTCTGCCGTCCAGGCGCGGCAGTGTCGGCTTCGGCGCGGTATGGCTGCTTGGGAATTTATGAAAGCGATCAAGGTTCTTGGGGAGAATCGGTCTGTAGCGCCGCGTCATGCTGGCGGTCT
>Ga0074197_1000287_pt1 | contig 69917 bp, 69 predicted proteins | sample EPASupsiteSAE305_FD_64526 | JGI IMG/M metagenome (GOLD analysis project Ga0074197, IMG submission 64526) | Bioremediated contaminated groundwater microbial communities from EPA Superfund site, New Mexico - SAE3-05 reassembly with SPADES | ecosystem: Environmental > Aquatic > Deep subsurface >... | reverse complement strand
CTGATCGGGTAAGACGGGCCGTCCGGCCGGGCGTCACAACAGCCGAACTGGACGCGGTTGCCGCGAAGTATATAGCCGGCGCCGGCTGCATACCGTCTTTTTTGAACTACTGCGGATACCCCGCCGTGCTGTGCGCCTCGGTCAATAACGAGGTGGTCCACGGCATACCGGGCAGCCGCAAGCTTGTCGAGGGAGACATAGTCAGCATAGACCTCGGCGCTTCATTTGAAGGATACCACGCCGACTCGGCCATAACGGTTCCGGTCGGCGCGATAAGCCGTCAGGCGCAACGCCTCCTGGATGTGACGAGGGAATCCCTTGTCCGCGGGATGGGGGAGATGCGCCCGGGCGGCTATCTGGGCGATGTGTCTTACGCGGTCCAGTCTTATGTGGAACGCAACGGCATGTCGGTAGTGCGCGATTTCGTGGGGCACGGCATAGGCCGTAGCCTTCACGAGGAGCCCGCGGTCCCGAATTACGGACTCAAGGGCACCGGCGTCCGTCTTGAGCCGGGCGTGGTGCTTGCCATAGAACCCATGGTCAATCAGGGGGAGTGGCAGGTGGAAGTTCAGGAGAACGGCTGGACCGTCGTCACCAGCGATGGCAGCCTTTCGGCCCATTTTGAGCACACCGTGGCCGTCACAGAAAACGGTCACGAGGTGCTTACGTTGCCTTAGAGCCGCCGGAAACGGGGGTTCTAAAATTCGGAGGTAGACGGGCCGCGCAGGGGCCGCACTGCGGAGCGCGCAGCCGACATATGACGGACAACGACAGTAACAAAATAGAAGTGACGGGCACGGTTTTGGAATCTTTGCCCAATGCGATGTTCCGGGTGGAACTGCCCGGAGGGAAAGTAATACTTGGACACATCTCCGGCAAGATGAGGATACACCATATCCGCATACTGCCGGGCGATAAAGTAAAGCTGGAGCTTTCCCCTTACGACCTCACAAGGGGCAGGATAGTTTTCAGGGAGAAATAACAACGGAGGACCGGTGGCCTCGGCCGCTAGGTTACGTGAAATGAAAGTTCGCGCAAGCGTGAAAAAAATCTGTCAGAAATGCAAGATAATACGGCGCGGCGGAGTGCTTCGCGTCATATGCAGCATCAAAAAGCACAAGCAGAGACAGGGCTAATCAAATAAGGAGGCATTGGACGGGAAGCGGAGCCGCGCCTGACGTACAGTAAGCCCCGCATCCACCAAGGTTTTATTATGGCCAGAGTTGCAGGTATTGATTTACCGAAGAACAAGAAGATCGAAGTCGCACTGACCTACGTTTACGGGATCGGTGACGCCATGGCGAAGAAGATCCTGGGACAGCTTGCCGGACAGCTCGATCCCACGACCAAGGTGAAGGACATGACCGAACAGCAGGTCAGCCTTCTTAACACCCTCCTCGCCAAGGACTACAAGGTGGAAGGCGAACTGCGCCGCGAAATCGCGCAGAACATCCACCGCTACGTTGAAATAGGCTCTTACCGCGGCCTGCGTCACCGCCGGAACCTGCCCGCACGCGGGCAGCGGACGCGCACCAACGCCAGAACGCGGCGCGGTCGCAGAAAAACGGTCGGTTCGTCCAGGCCGGGCAAGGTGGCGGCAGCAGCCGCACCGGCAAAGAAGTAAGGAGGAGGGGACAGTAATTCCCTTTTGAAGCCAATGGCAGAAGAAAAAGCAAAGAAAGATATCCAGCAGCCGGCTCCCGCCGCCCCCGCGGCGGAGGGCGCCAAGCCCGCGGCGGCCGGCAAGCCCATCATCCGCAAGCGCCACGGCAGGACCGTCGCTTTCGCGGTGGTGCACATAAGCAGCTCGTTCAACAACACGATTGTCACGATCAGCGACGACAAGGGCGACACTCTCGCCTGGTCCACCTCCGGTTCCAACGGTTTCCGCGGAACCAAGAAGGGCACGCCGTTCGCAGCGCAGATCACGGCCAACAAGGTTGCCCACAAGGCGGCCGAGATGGGCGTGCGCGAAGTCACAGTCCTCGTCAGCGGCCCCGGCCCCGGACGCGAGACCGCCATACGCGCCATACAGGGCGCCGGTCTTCACATTCTCAGCATTAAAGACGTCACCCCGATTCCGCACAACGGATGCAGGCCGCCAAAGGCCAGAAGGGTCTAAGACGGAGGCTTAAAGTAAGATGGCAAGATATACCGGACCTAGTTGCAAGAAGTGTCGCAAGCTTGATACCAAGCTTTTCCTTAAGGGAACCAAGTGCTACAACAACTGCACGCAGGAAAAGCGGAGCGTCGCCACCCGTAACGGGCGGCCGCCGTTCAAGAAAAAAGTTTCCGAATATGCCGTGCGCCTGGGCGAGAAGCAGAAAGCCCGCCAGATGGCCGGCATGACGGAGCAGCCGTTCCAGAACCTCTTCCACAAGGCCGCCCAGACCAAGGGCCAGACCGGAGAGATGTTCCTCCGCTTCCTTGAGCTGCGCCTTGACAACATCGTGCGCAGGATGGGCTTCGCCTCCTCGCTCAAGACCGCCCGCCAGCTTGTTCTGCACGGGCACGTGAAGGTTAACGACCGCGTCGTCAGCATCCCGTCCTTCCAGGTGCGCGTGGGCGACAAAGTGGCGCTCGATCAGCGCCTCGCGGGCACCGTCGTCGTGAAGCAGGGGCTCAGCGAGACCGAGAAGCGCTCCATGCGCCCGAGCTTCCTGGAATTCGACGCCAATACCCTTTCCGGCAAACTGCTGCGCGTTCCCGACCGGGGCGAGATGTCCATCCCCGTGAAAGAGCAGCTCATAGTGGAATTCTACTCTAAGTAACAGGAGGCAGCAGATGCCATTCGAACCCCTTGTCCTGCCGGAAAAGATAACCGCCGCCGACGAACGAAAAGACGACGCCGGCCGCGTGTACTACACCAAGTTCGTAGCCGAGCCGTACGAAAGCGGCTTCGGGCACACCGTGGGCAATTCCCTCCGGCGGATACTGCTCTCCAGCCTCGACGGCGCGGCTGTGACAGCCGTCCGCATCGAGGGCGCCGTGCACGAGTACCAGACGCTGCCCGGCGTGCGCGAGGATGTCATCAACATCCTGCTCAACCTCAAGAAGCTCCGCATCAAGATGAGCGGGCGCGACAGCGAGACGGTTTTCCTCTCCGCCACCAAGCATGGAGAGGTTAAGGCCTCCTCCGTCAAGGAAGTCGACGGCGTGGAAGTCGTCAACAAGGACCTTGTCATCGCCCACATCGAGCCCGGCGGCAAGCTTGAGGCCGAGCTGGAAATCACCAAGGGCCGCGGTTACGTCCCGGCGGAAGAGCTGGCGCGCAAACAGCGCCCGGCGAGCTTCATCCCCGTGGACGCCATCTTCTCCCCCGTGATAAAGGTCCACTACGACGTGGAACCCGCCCGCGTGGGCCAGAAGACGGACTACGACCGGCTCATCCTCGAAGTGACGACCGACGGCTCCATAGACCCCAAGGACGCGCTGCAGCAGTCCGCGACCATCCTTTCGCAGTCGCTGCACATCTTCACGCCGGAAGGCGAGAAGGCGGCGGAAGCCGCTGCCGCGTCGGGCGTGACCGACGAGTCCCGCAAGCCCGCGACCGAGCTTCGCCCCGATCTCGAGGATGTCCTCAACCAGCCGCTTGACCTGGTGGAGCTCTCCTCCCGCTCGGCGAACTGCCTCAAGGCCGCCAAGGTCCGCACCGTGCGCGACCTGGTGCTCAAGACCGACGAGGAGCTGAAGGCCATAAAGAACTTCGGCACAAAGTCTCTCGACGAAATCAAGGAAAAGCTCACCGAAATGGGCCTTTCCCTCGGGATGAAGGTTTAGCATACGACAAACGGGCCGCGAGAGTCCGCTCCGCGGCCCGTATTTTAAGGAAGCAATATGATAAAGAATCTTTCGAGAAGAAAACTTTCCAGGACCAGCTCGCACCGCAAGAGCATGCTTGCCAACATGGCGACCAGCCTCTTCCTCCACGAGCACGTCAGCACCACGCTCCCCAAGGCCAAGGAACTGCGCCGCGAGGCCGAGCGTGTAATCACCGACGCGCGCAACGGACGCCATATCGAAGTCCGCCGCGTGGTAAAGAGCCGGGACGCCTACAAGAAGCTTTTTGAAGTGCTCGTTCCGCGCTACACCAGCCGCCCCGGAGGCTACACCAGGATTCTCCACATTGCCGCCCGCAGGGGTGACAACGCCGACATGGCCCTCGTAAAGCTGGTGGAATAAAATAATGTCTATGCTGGATTGCTTCTTCCTCAGCCTGTTCGCCTGCGACATGGGGATGGACCTCGGTACCGCCAACTCGCTTATCTACGTCAAGGGCAAGGGCATAGTGCTGAGGGAGCCGTCGGTGGTGGCAATTGAGCGGGAATCCCACCGCGTCTGCGCGGTGGGCAGCGAGGCCAAGCAGATGCTTGGCCGCACGCCCGCCAATATCGTCGCCGTGCGCCCCCTCAGGAACGGCGTCATCGCCGATTTCGTGGTAACGCAGGAGATGATAAAGTACTTTATCCGGAAGGTGCATCCCAAGCGCAGCCTGATGCAGCCCCGGATAGTGATAGGCATCCCCTCCGGCATCACGGAAGTGGAACGCCGCGCCGTGCAGGAAGCCGCTCTGCAGGCCGGGGCGCGCGAAGTGAAGCTGATAGAAGAGCCCATGGCAGCCGCCATCGGGGCGGACCTGCCCATAGCGGAGCCGCACGCCAACATGATAGTGGACATCGGCGGCGGGACGACCGAAGTGGCCGTCGTTTCCCTGGGCGGCATGGTTGTAACCAAGTCCATCGATGTGGCCGGCGACGAGATGGACGACTGCATAACGCAGTACTTCCGCCGGAAATACAATTTGATAATAGGCGAGACCACGGCAGAGTCCGTGAAGATACAGATCGGCTCCGTCTTCCCCCTCAAGGAAGAGATGAAAATGGAAGTGAAGGGGCGCGATCAGACGCAGGGTCTTCCCAAGACGCTGGTGGTTACCAGCGAGGAAATCCGTCAGGCGCTGCTGGAACCGGTGCGGCTCATAGTGGACGTCATAAAGAGCGCGCTGGAAGAAACTCCGGCGGAACTGGCTGCGGACCTTGTGGATCGCGGGCTTGTCATAGCCGGCGGTGGTTCTCTGCTCAGGGGTATTACGGATCTTATCAGGCAGGAAACAGACCTGCCGGTCCAGCGCGCGGCAGACCCTCTCAGCTGCGTGGCCATAGGAACCGGCAAGTATCTGGAACAGCTTGATGCGGACCGGACCCGACCCGATTTGAAATCCTGGCATCCCGGCAAGCTCCGTTCCTAGGAGCGTTCCGGGGCGCCGGAAAGGCGCTTTCGCCGTAAGGCGGCAATGGCCCTGCGCGGCCGACTGTGCGACAGAGAGTCGCTCCGTCGGGGCGCGGGGCTGTGGTTTGCGGGGGATGTCCGCGCGTAAACGTTAAGTGACGTGCGGATTGCCGGGGGAGTCTTCTCCTTTGCTTTTTCCGCAGCGTGCCTGAGCAGTGTTCAGCCGCAGTCCTCCCCTTGCCGGGGAGGTCCGCGGCACGGCTGATTGTAACGGGTTCGGGCCTCCGGTTTCCGGGGCGCTATGAACAAAGAAAAAAGGCTGGCGAATCTGTCGTTCGCGTTTTTCGCGGCCATTTCGTTGATATGCATGGTCCTGCCGGCGGGCGTCCTTGCCCGCGTGGCGAAAGCCGTATCTTATTACCTCTTCACTCCCTTCGTATACGAGTCCCATAACGCCGCCGGCAAGGTGGAAAACCTGCCTCGCACCGCCGCGCTTTTGCTTCAGATTGAGGATGAAAACAGGCAGCTTCGCCGGGAAAATCGCGAGGCGAAAATCGTCCGCGCGCAGATAGAGTCCCTGCTTGAGGAAAACCGCCGTCTTGGCGACATGGTCGGTCTGAGCCCTGAAAAGCAGTGGAAGGGCGTGTGGGGCCGCGTAATCGAGAGAGACCGCTCGCGCTGGATGAGCTCCCTCACCGTTGACCGCGGCTATGTGGACGGGGTCTCCAAGCAGGCGCCGGTGCTGGCCGTGTCCACGGACGGCGTTACCGCCGCTTTGGCCGGCACCGTCGTGGACGTGGAGAGGAACAGCTCCCGCGTAATGCTGATTTCGGACGAGATGTCGGCCGTGACGGCTTATATTGAAAGCAAGGGCCTGGACTGTCTCGTGGAAGGGCGAGGGAGGCAGACCGTCCGCCTGAGCTACATTCCGCTTGACGCCAATGTGGACGTGGGGGCGAGGGTTTTCACAAGCCCCACCAGCGCAGTTTTCCCGCCGGGAATACTGATAGGGCGCATAATCCGCGCTTATCAGCGTGAAGGGACATCGGTTTTCCTGTCTGCCGAGGTCGAGCCTTATGTCAATATCGGAGGACTGAAGGAGCTCTTTATCGTGACCGGATTGCAGAAGGGGCGGACTGGAGGGCAGAAATGATATTCATCCGCTCCTTCGCCATGCTGATTTTCTGCATACTCTGCCAGTGGTGGGCCGGCGAGCATCTTTCCGTTTTCGGCGCCGTGCCCGGCGTGGCGCTTTTATTCACCGTTGCTCTTTCCGCGTTCGTTCCAGCCGGTCTGTGCCATCTGTTCGGTTTCCTGTGCGGCCTTTATCTTGATTTTTCGTCGCTGCACCAGTTCGGGACGAATGCCCTGCTCCTGACAACGGCGGCGCACCTCGTTTGGCTGCTCAGGCGGCGTCTGGACATGACAGCGCCTTTCACCCAGGGAGTTCTTTGCCTGGGAGTTTCGGCCGGTCATCTGATTCTTTACTATTTTCTGGGTCTTTTCGTGCGCGAGCCCCATTCGTTTCCAACCCTCTGGCGGCTGCTGGCTGAACCTGTGATGAACGGGCTGCTGGCTCCGTTTGTTTTCGCTTTTATCGGCCGCTTCGGGCTTGTGGAACGTCAGCAGGGGTTCAGCGCATCTGAGTAGCGGCGGTTTTTTCCCGTATCAGCGTGCCGCGCAATCATTTACCGGGGTGACATGTCCCAGTTCGATGTTCCGCAGGAGAGGATAAGGCAGTTGTTCGTTACCGTGGCGGCAGTCTGCGTCGTGGTGTGCCTCCGCCTTGTCTATATCCAGATACTGCGGCACGATTATTATCAGGAGGCCGCCGAGCGAAACCGCACTCAGGTCATTTCGCAGACCGCGCCGCGCGGGCGCATGCTCACGCGCGACGGGGTCACCATAGCGGCCAGCCAGCCTTCTTTCGCGCTTATCTACCTGCCGGGCCGTCACAAGGACCCGGCCTACCTTCAGCGGCTTTCCGACGATTTCGCTCCCCGGCTCGGCGTCCCTTCTTCCGACCTGCTGGACACGCTGCAGGAGTCCTTCGATACCGGTTCCGCCATACACCTTGCGGACAATCTTTCCACCAAGTCCATGTTCGCCTTCGCGGAACTGCGGACCTTTTATCCCGGCATAGACCTGGTCGTGGAAACGAAGCGCTATTATCCATACGGGAATTTCGCCAGCCACCTTATCGGCTACATGGGCAAGGTGGACCCGCGGGACTGGCAAAAGCTGCGGAGAGAAAACCCGAATATGAGCATGAACGCCAATATCGGGCGCGCAGGGCTTGAAAAGCGTTACGAGAAGGAGATGCGCGGCGAAAACGGCGGGCTTTATCTTGAAGTCGATTACAGGGGAAAGCTGAAGCGCGTTCTGCACCGGGAACCCTGGCGCGCGGGCGGCGACCTACGCCTTACCATTGATTTCGAGGCGCAGAAGGCGGCGGAAGAGGGTCTGAAAGAGTCTATTTCCAAAATGGGCGCAGTGGTCGCCATAGACCCTCGGAACGGGAATATCCTTGCAATGGCCTCCATGCCAGACTTTGACCCGAACATGTTTGTTTCCTATTCCGACAGCGCGACAGTCAAAGGGGCACTGAAATCGCTCCCGGAATTCAATCTGGCGATTCAGGGCACTTATGCGCCGGGTTCCGTGTTCAAGATAATAACTTCCGCGGCCTTGCTTGAGTCCGGGCGCATAACGCCGGCGGACGCCGTCTATTGCCCCGGTTTTTACGCCACCAAGGACCGCGTGTTCAAGTGCTGGGAGAAGCGCGGGCACGGCCGTGTCAACTATCTGGATGCCATGACCCATTCCTGCGACGTTTATTTCTATATCATGGGCGACCGCGTGGGCGCCACGCATATCGAGCGCATGGAAAAGGAATTCGGCCTCGGCAAAAATACCGGTGTGGACCTGCCTGGGGAAAGGAGCGGGCACATCTTCGGTCCGATCGACAGGCTGCGCAACCGCGGCTATTGGTTCCAGGGCGACACCTTGAATCTTTCCATAGGACAGGGGGAATTGCTTGTAACGCCCATACAGATGGCTCAGCTTATAGCCGCGGTGGCCTCCCGCGGCAAGATTTACCGCCCGCAATTCGTAGACCGGCTGGTGGGTTCGGACGACAAGGTTCTTTTCCAGTCGAAGCCGGACCTTCTCAGGACCGTATCCCTTTCTTCAGTTACCTGGGACCTGCTTCGGAGCGGCCTGAAAAATGTCGTGGACAACGGCACTGGCAAGGCCTGCGCCATAAACGGGCTGGACGTGTTCGGCAAAACCGGCACGGCCCAGACGCAGGGTAACGACAACGCCTGGTTCGTGGCTTTCGCGGAAGAGCCCGGCAAGGAAAGCGAGGTCGCGGTCGCGGTGCTGGTCCAGCACGGACTGCACGGAGCCTCCGCCGCCGCTCCCATCGCACGTAAGGTTATTGAGGCCGCGCTGCGCTGGAAGGGCGGACATCCCGCTGTTTCCGCCGTTACAGAGGAAGAATTGCCCAACGGCGGCGCGCGCAAGGAGCGCAAGACTCCGGCTCCCTCGACCGCGGCCGTAAGCGGAGCATCCCTATGATGATTTCACAGGAAGCCAAGACAAACCTCAAGAAGAACCGCATGGACTGGATACTTTTCACCACGGCGGCCCTGATACTTCTCGTGGGTACGCTGGCCATCGTGTCGTCCACCGGGCAGCTGCCTTCTTATTCGCGTCTGGTCAGAACGCATCTTATCGCATTGCCGTTGTCGGGCCTGATGTTCCTGCTTGGCTGGAGTCTCAATTATCAGGTATATCAGGACAACTGGAAGGTCCTCTACGGCATCGTCTTGGCCTCGCTCGTGGCTGTGCTGGTGGTGGGCGTGGTGGACAAGGGTTCCAAGTCGTGGTTCCGCCTGCCTTTCTTTTCCGTGCAGCCGTCCGAATTGTGCCGCATAGCCCTTATTCTGGTAATGGCCAGATTCATAGACGTGCACTCCAGCCGCATGGGGGAACCTCTGACAGTGCTGAAGGCGTTCGGTCTCGCGGCTCCGGTTTTCTATCTGATACTCAAACAGCCGGATTTTTCGGGTGTGGCCACCACTTTCCCTGTTATAATAGGCATGCTTTACTGCGGCGGGGCAAGTCTGTTCCACCTGCTGGTCATAGTGGGGTTTGGTTTTATCGTGGCCATATTCCCGGTGCTGTGGACTTTTTTCAGTTTGAACCCCAATCTCGGCGAAAGCTATGCCGTGGTGCGGCTGTTCCAGTCAATGGCGCACATGGGCTGGCCCGCCGTCGGTTTCTGCGTGGCCGTGGCTTTGCTCGCGTGGGGCGGGTACTGGCTGGCAAACAGGCTGCGCGCCAATCTGCCGTCCATTTATTTCGCCGGCGCGGCGGTGGTCATAATCACCGGCTTCATGGCCGGCGTATGGGTCCAGTCGCAGATGAAGCAGTACCAGCGGAAGCGGTTCGAGGTGTTCGTCGCTCCCCAGGCGGACCCGCGCGGGGCCGGTTACAACATACTTCAGGCGCAGATAGCCATGGGTTCCGGCGGACTGATAGGCAAGGGACTGTTCTCGGGTACGCAGGTCAGGCTGGGATTCGTGCCGGAGCGGCATACTGACTTCATCCTGGCGGTGGTGGGGGAGGAGATGGGTTTCCTTGGCTGCGCAGGCGTCCTGGGACTTTACCTGCTGATGCTGTGGCGGCTTGTGATGGCGGCGCAGGTGGCGCGGGACCAGTACGGGTATCTGATTTGCTGCGGATTTTTTACAATGTTCAGCGTGTATATGCTGATAAATTTCGGCATGGCCGTCGGCATCGTGCCGGTGGCCGGCATACCGCTGCCGCTGGTGTCCTATGGAGGCTCCAACATGGTGGCCACGCTGTGGGCCATAGGCATCGCGGAATCGATTTACGCGAGGAGGGTTGCTCTTGTTTAGGCTGGAGCAGGCTCTTTCCTCCTCGTCGGTTGTATCCAGCGCGGGTTTTTCGCGCAGGAAGGAGTGCGCTCCGGAAGGGCCGTGCAGGCTGCGGCTGAGGTTCTCCCGCAGGGGAGAGGCCGCGGCGCTGTCCCATCTGGAGCAGATAAAAGCGCTGCGGGGCATAGCCTCGGCGGCGGGGCTTCCGGCGCTGGTGGCCGGGGGGCACCCTAAAATGTCTTTCGGGCCTGCCGTCGCGCAGGGGTATGAGAGCGAGGCGGAATACGCCGATCTCACGCTGACGAAGCCCGTTAAGGAAAAAGAGGCGTTCGATACCGTGTCGCGCGCGTGTTCCGGCGGCTACGAGCTGCTGGAAGCGCGGCGCATACCGGCGGCGTTCCCGTCCATAGAGGCGCTGGTCAATTGCGGCCTTTATGAAATCTCGTTCGCGGAGGCGGATGGCGCGCCCGCGCTGGAAGAATTTCTGGCACGGACTTCCATCCCGGTGGCGAAAGTGAAGGAAGGGGGGCGCGAGGAAGTGGTTGACGCCAGACCGTTGATAGTTTCAATGAAGAAGGAAGGGGAGGGGAAGTTGTCGCTTTTATTGCGCTTCGGGCCGGGCAGGACGCTCAAGCCCGAGCGCGTGGCGGAAGAGTGGCTGGGTCGCGCTCCCGCCGGAGTTTTAAGGAAGGCTCTCTACTGGGAGAGCCCCGACGGCCGGTTGTCCGCGCCGTAGGAAACAGCGTTTACGTTTAAAGAGAGGTAACATATGAACCCCAAGAAAGTGCACAATGCCAAGCCCGGCAAAGTGGAGATTTTGGCCAACACGTCATTCGAGGAAACCCGCGTCGCCATACTGGAGGATAACCGCCTGTCCGAGCTGCTGTGGGAGAGACGGGGCAGCCAGAACCTTGTAGGCAACATCTACAAGGCCACGGTGGAAAACGTGCTGCCCGGCATATCCAGCGCGTTCGTCAACATAGGGTACGAGAAGAACGCCTATCTGTACATATCCGACGTTCTCGGCGGAGACCGCGAGCCCATAGACCGCATACTCAAGAAGAACCAGCAGATAATGGTGCAGGTGGTAAAGGACGCCATCGGGACCAAGGGCATGAAGGTCACCATGGACGTGACCCTGCCCGGTCGCGACCTTGTTCTCACTCCTTACCAGCAGTACTGCGGCATTTCCAAAAATATCGAGGAAGGGGAAAAGCGCCAGAAGCTTACCGAAACGGTAACGCGCCTCGCGGCGCAGCACCTGACCGGCATGGGCTGCATCGTCCGCACCGAGGCGGAGGATGCCTCGCCCGAGGAGCTTGAGCGCGAGATGCGCTATCTCCACCGCCAGTGGGAGTCCATCAAGAAGGGTTTCGACACGTCTTCCTCTCCGGCCATGCTCCACGAGGACATGGACCTGGTCCTGCAGGTGGCCCGGGATATACTCAGCGAAGAGACAGGCATCTACCTGCTAGATAACAAGGAAGACTACAACAACGTCGTGGAGTTTGTCTCCAAGATATCCCCCGAGATGAGGGAGAAGGTCAAGCTGTACACCGGCAAGACGCCGATATTCACCGCTTTCAACGTCGAGCAGCCCATAGAGGCCATCCGCAAGACCAAGCTGGAACTGCCAAACGGCGGCACCATCATCATACAGGAGGCCGAATCCCTCTGCGCCATAGACGTAAACACCGGCAAATACACCGGCAGCAAATCGCAGGAGGAGACGGTCACCGCCACCAATATAGAAGCCGCGCAGGAAATAGCCCACCAGCTCCGCCTGCGCAACATCGGCGGCATCATAGTCATCGACTTCATCGACATGAAGAAGGCCTCCAACCGGGCCCGGGTCGTCGAAGCGCTGGCCCGCGCCGTAAAGCGCGACCGGGCCAAGATACGCATACTGCCCATCACCCGTCTCGGCCTCGTGGAAATGACACGCGAGCGCAAGCGCGAAAGCACCGTCAGCCTGCTGACCGAGGAGTGTCCCGAGTGCCACGGTTCGGGCCGCGTGCTTTCCAGCGAAAGCATGCGCATCAAGATTCAGCGCGAAATATACAATCTCACGCTGGGCCGCCCAGGCGGGAATCTGCGCGTCGTCCTGCACCCCATGCTTGCCGATGGAATGCGCCAGAAGCAGGAATCCATCGAGCGCAACGTGCACAGAAGCATAAAGATACAGTCCGACCCCCAGCTTGCATGGGAGGATTACCGGATAGTGCTGGAGTAGTGATGAACGCACGGAGCTTCCGGTCTCTGATAGCGAGGGGTGCCGCCGTCTGCATGACGGCGGCCTTCCTCGCACTGCCGTCTTCGCTTCTCTCGGCCGGACAGGCAAAGCCCGTGTCCAGACCGGCCGCGAAGGTCTCCGCTTCAAAGCCGGAGGCCGATTCCCGCCAGAGAGCCGAGGACTTGCAGGTCTGCGTAGGGGAAAAATGCCCCGGCGCGGTGTCTACCCTTTACGTGAAAGGGAGCCTGTTCGTGGACGCCGGCGCGACTGCGCGGCTGCTCGGCGGCAAGACGGTTTCCTACAAGAAGGGCAGGCTGACGCTCTCGCTTGGCGGCGCTTCCCTTCAGGTTTCGGCGGGCTCCTCCTCCGCCGTTTTCGGGCGGAAGGAGGCGAAACTTCCCCTTCCCCCGCAGGAAAAGAACGGGAAGCTGTTCGTGCCGGTGGAGTTTTTCACGACCCCGGCTTTTGGCGCGGCCTCCGGCAAATCCGTGGAGTTTAACGAGACGGCCTGGTCGCTGGATGTGGCGGCAGGTCCGCAGGTGGGAGATCTGGATTATTTCTCCTACGGCACCATGACCCGTGTTTCGGCAGACATAAGCGGGGTGGAAGCCTACAAGTCTTCGGAGAACGGGCGCGTCATCGAGATACGGGTTGCGGGCGCGTCGCTGGATTCCCCGGACCGCATAGATGTAAAGGACGGTGTTGTGGATGAGGTGTCTTCCTCCCGTGATGGCGGTTCGGTGCTGATAAAAATAGAGCGGGCCGAACGCGGCGGCGCGGCGAAGATATCCATGGACGAGGATTCCATCGATGTCGAGGTCGCCGCTGTCGAGAAGGAGGCTCCGCAGGCCATTTCCCGGACGGGGGCGGCGGCAAAGGCTCCGGCCCAGAAGACTCCGTCAGTCGTGGGCAAGCCGGCCCCGAAACAGGCGCAGGACGCGGGAGCCGATACTTCATCCGCGCAGGGGAAGGCGGTTCCCAAGCCCGCGCAGGAGGGCTCTCCCGCGGCAAAGCAGGCGGAATCCAAACTACAACTGGTGGATGCCGTCTCCATTCCTAAGACGGGCAAAGTGCGCGTTGTAATAGACGCGGGACACGGCGGCAAGGACCCTGGCGGCAGCCGCAGGAAAGGCCTGCCGGAGAAGTCGCTTAATCTCGCAATGGCCAAGGACTTGGAAAGTTTTCTTAAGTCAGACGGGCGGTTCGATGTGCTTATGACGCGCACGTCGGACGTTTTCCTTTCTTTGGACAAGCGTTCCCAGACAGCCAACAACTGGCAGGCGGATGTGTTCATCTCCCTGCATGCCAACGCCAACCGTCATAAGAGGGAAAACGGCTACGAAGTTTATTTCATGAGCGAGAACGCCACCGACCCTTGGGCCGCTGAAACCGCCGAGTTCGAAAATTCCGTGCGCGGCATGGAAGAACCCCAGCCGGAAAGCACCGCCGGGTTCCTCCTTCACAATCTAGCCCGGAACGAGTATATGAACGAAGCGGCGCATCTCGCCGGCATGGTCGCCAAGGGCATGGACAGAAAGACGCCGGTGAAAAACGACGGGGTTAAACAGGCGGCTTTTTATGTTCTTCGCGGAACCTATTCTCCGGCCATACTGGTGGAGATGGGCTACATGACCAATGCCTCCGACGTCAAGAACCTTAATAACGCAAAGGTCAGGAAACAGATGGCAAAAGGCATCTACGAAGGCATAGTGAACTATGCGAAATCCCGCGGCCGCATAGCGGACAAGGGAAAGAAAAAATAAGGGGGTAATATGATGAGGGTATTTTTAGCGATGTGTGTTTGCGGCCTGCTGTCCGTGTGCGCGTTTTCGCAGGATTCGGTTCAGGAAAGGCGCGAGGCGGCTGTCAGGAAGACTGCCGCGCAAGCCGTCCCGGCGAAAGTTCAGCCGCAGGCCAAGGCAAAAGCGGCAGTTTCTTCCGTTCCCGCGCAGTCGGCCGCGTCCCAGCCGGCAAAGAGCACTGCGGTCAAGACTCCGGTCCCGCCCGCAAAGCAGGCCGCACCCGCTCCTGCATCGCAGCCTGAATCGGACGAGGACATTCGTGTCACTGTCATTTCTCCTTCGGATGGAGAAGGCGGGCAGGAACAGTCGTACAGTCCGGCCGGAGGCGCTTCGATCATGACGGGCTCCGCTGAGGGGGGAGTGCCGTACTCTTTCGGTTCCCTCAAGTCGGCTTTCCCCGCCGGGCCGGGCGTTACCGCGCTGGTGTTCGAGGATTCCTCCCGCGTAGTGCGCGTCGTCCACCTCCGGGGCGCCGGCAGAAAGGCAGTGTGGGAGCTCGTGACGGAGATTGCCAGAAGCAGCGACTAGCGTGCACTGCCGTCCGGGTGCGGCTACCCTTGCGCCGGGCTTGGGGTTCTGCGGCTGATTTTTCGGGTGGGGGTTGACAAACGGGGAATTCCTGTTAGACTTGGGGTAGGCACTCAGATACCCATTAAAAGGGTTCCATCTGGTGCCTACCTTTTTGAATGGACGGAGTTTTCAGGACCGGCGTGTGTGCGCCGGTCCTTTTTGTTTGCAGCCTTATTCCACATGGTGGCGGATGTAAGGCGGGTCGGCGCAGTCGTAGCAGTATTCCATTACCATTCTGCGTGCGGGAACGCATTCCCATTTCCGGGACCGGTAATGGAATTCCGTCGGGAAGACCAGGAAGTTGTCCCCCGCGAATACGCATGTCTTTTCCGCGCGCGCCTTTTCCGCCATGATGGAGGCGTCCATCATCCTCGCGGAAGTTTCGTCGTGCCAGCCCTGGGTGAAATGAAACGGCCTCCGCTGGACGGGCCATTGCATTTCCCTGACGGAGAAAAACACCGGCAGAAGCGCGCACAGCGCCATAAATATTTTTCCGTTTCTTTTCATTCCGCGCAGATAATCCGGCAGAAATACCGCTGCCGCAAAAGCGAAGACCAGAAACGGCACTATGTAATATCGCGCGGAATTTGTGTTCCTCAGCATGGTGAACGAGGCCGTCACACCCAGCATCAGGCACCCCGCGAAGAGTTTCCTGTCTTCCGCGTCTTCCGAACGGAAAGCGGCGAGCGCACCCGACAATACAGCTCCCATTATCACCGCCGCCCACAGGAACATGGGAACCGCTCCGGCAAACCCGAGGTCAAGCGAGAAAAATCTCTTGAACATGTTGAAGCCGGACAGTATTCCCATGAATGCCGTGGCATGGAACCATATGAACGCCGCCAGCCCGGCGTAAATCAGGAAGGAGCCGGTTTTGCCTCCTGCCCGGGCAAGCGCCGGGCTTAGGGAATCCCATAGCCTGCCGGTCAGCTTTCGCGTGGACAGGCATAAAGCCGCGCTTATGACCGGGGCGAATATGAAGAGAGAAGTGAAAAACACGCGGTGTGCCTGCCAGAAGGTGTCGGAGGTGTGTTTCTTTGTGAGGAGGAGCAGTCCCGCGCACAGCGTGGCCCATGCGGCTGCCTCAGCCAGAAAGCGGGCTCTCCGGTCTCCTCGAACCGCTTTGGCGCAGAAGCCTGCCGCGAAACCGATGGGCAGGGCCATGAATATCAAATGGTTCAGCGCTCCGACGGCGGCCGCGTATATGAAAGCGATTAGGGCAATCGTGGAAGGTGTTTCATCCGAAAACAGCCGCCACGCCGACCAGAGCATTACCGCCGCCAGAAAATTCTGAAGGGCGCATACCTCCCACGCTATCCTGGCCTCAAGAAAATAGAAGGGCGAAACCAGCAGAAGGCCGCCGAACACCAGCATGGCTGTCTCACCAAAAACCGCGGCGATGAAGAGCGCCATAATCCCCGCGGCGATCACGTTAATCGCCGCCCCGGGCAGGCGCAGCTGCCATGTGCCCGTCCCCAGAATGTCGAAAGTCTTCGCCACCATGGCGGCGTGCATGGGGGCGGTGTACCAGTTCATGCCATGCGGGGAGGTCAGGCCGTCGCGCTGTATGTCCATGGCGCGCAGGCCTGTCCATGCTTCGTCGGCGTTAAGGCCGGGAGTCCTGTCAATCTTCCAGAAAATCAGGAGTCCGATGAAGATGGTGAAGGCCGCGCATAGCGCCAGTGCCCTTGGCCGGATTTTTGTCATGCGGTCTCCGGTTTCTTCAGGCCAAAAACCCCGCCGTGCTGCTGGCGGGGTTTTGCGTGAAAGCACTTCTGCTCAGTCTTTTTCAGGGGGGTCAACGACCACTTCCTGCGTGCGGGCCTGGGGTTTGGCGTGCCATATCCTGCGGAGCAGGAAGAAACCGGCGAGGCCGAACGGGGCCAGGAACACCGGCCAGTAGTTCCAGCCGAGGTTTGGCGAGCTTGTTATGTGCCCGATGGCGAGAGCCTGAAGACCGGTGCCGAGATAGACGAAGCCGTCTATTACGCCCACCGCCGTGCCCGCGCCCTTGCGCCCGCCGAAGTCCATGGTGGCCGTGCCGGACAGCAGGCCGTGCGTGCCGATTACGCCTATGGACATCATGAACACCAGCGCGCCCAGCACCCAGCCGCTCTGGAGGAACGGAATCATCAGCAGGGTGCAGACGAAGGTCATTATGTAGAGAAAGCCGGCCGTAGGGGCGCGGCGGGACTGGAAGAACTTGTCCGATATCGCTCCGGCGAATATGCCGCCCACTATGCCGGCTATCATCAGTATCAGGCCCCAGTTGTCCACCATGTAGGTCCAGCCGCCCGAAGTCTGTCCGGCCTTAAGCTGTTCCTTGGCGAAAATGAAGTACCAGTTCATGATGCCGTTGCGGAGGACGCCGGTGCAGAATTCTATGCAGGCGATGGTGAGTATGACGGGGTGGCAGATTATTTTCTTTATAAGAGCCATTGCGGGAATGTCCTCGTCGTCCTTGCCGAGGACGGCGTCGCCGGTTTCAAAGTCCGCGTGCCCGGCCTGGCTGGGCCTGTCCTTGAGCAGGAAAAGCTCTATCAGCCAGAATGCCGCCAGCAGCACCGCCGGCGCCAGGAAAACAATCCATATCGCGTCGCCGCCGTTGAAGCCTTTTCCCTTCGCCAGCGGGGAGGCCAGGAGGCGGCTGTTGACGTCATAGGCAAGGAAAAGCCCGCTGGATATCATGATGCCGAATATGGCCGAGAAGATGCCGCGTTCCCGTATGTGGAACCAGGAGGAGTTGACCTTTACTATGGCCACCGCCCCGTAGGCCTGGAAATACATGTTGACCGCGTAGAGGAGGACGAAGACCCACTTTATCATGACCGGGTCCGGATTGGGAGTGCTCATGGCGTGCCAGAGATACAGGCCCATCATGAGGTTGGCGGCCACCGCGCCTGCCATGCCTATCAGCATTCCCTTGCGTCCGCCGATGCGGTCCGTCAGCGGGCCGTTTATCAGGAAGGCCAGCGCGTAAACCCATGCCCCGACGCCGAATATAAGGCCGAAGGTGGCCTTGTCCATCAGGCCGCCCAATGCGCTCTTGCTGACTGTAAGGTTGTATCGCCCCATGTACAGAAGCGCGTAGCTGAGGCCGAGGGGGAACCAATTCAGGAAACGCCGGAATTTGTATTCAGGCGAATGTTGCAGGGGCATGTCTGCCATCTATTTGTCTCCGGAGGTTTACTTCTTAAGAACGAACAGGTAGAGCTTGCCGGCGGCCTTCATGGAACTGGCCTCCGTTTCCGCCCTTCTGCCGTTGCCCCAAAACAAGTCCACTCTGCCGGGACCGCGTATGGCGGAACCGGTGTCCTGGGTTGTCATGAAGCGCGCAAAGTCCGCAAATCCCGATATGCCGCCGTTCCCGTCCGCCACGGGCCTCTTTGAAACGAGGTAGGCCGGCAGGCCGAGCGGGACAGGCTTCGGGTCCACGGCCATGGAACGTTCCGGCGTGAGCGGGAGGCCTATGGCGCCGTGGGCCGGGGTGTCCGGGTCGGCTTCCTTGAAGAAAGTGTAGCGCGGATTGATGTTGACCAGCGTGGTTTCCCGCGCCGGCGGCTGGGATTTGAGATATTTGATGAAGTTGACGAAGTTCATGGAGGGAATCTCTCCGCAGTCCATGAGGGCGCGCTGCACGCTCTTGAAGGGCCAGCCGTTTGCCCCGTCAAAGCCAACCTTTATGAAAGTCCCGTCCGGGAAGCGCAGGTAGCCGGAGCCCTGTATCTGCATCAGCATTATGTCCGCCGTGTGGGCGGACCATACCAGTTCGAGATTTTTGCCGGCAAGCGCGCCGTTCTCTATCTGCTCGCGTGACGGGGCTGGGGTTTTGCCGCCGTCCGCGTTCTCCATTCCGTAATCGTAAGGGAATTCTTCCGTGGAGTTCGTTTTCACCAGTCCCGCGGGGCGCAGCATTATGGGGTGCGTCGCTTCGGCGGTTTTGGTCCTGGAGACGTTGATGTCCGCTTCGTAGTAGCCGGTTATCGTCACGGAGTTGGAGCCGTCGTCAGCCACCGATTCGTATATTGTGAAATCCTTGAGTATCGCCGCCTTCGCTTCCTTCGCGGAGGGTTTTTTCTCCAGAATGGCTATCATGGCTTTCAGCGATTTCCGGATATGGACGGCGTTATAGGTGTCGTTGCCTATCTGTATGGCGGCGGTGTCCGGACGCTTGTTCCAGTAGGCAAGGCTGGTCTCCAGCGCGCCGGTGATGCCGGCGTAGTTCATGTCGTCGGTGAAATCAGGATATTCCGTCGTCTGTCCAACGCCTTTTAGCGTTGGGCCGGTGACGTCCGGCAGCGGGACCATGCTGTCCAGCGCGGCCTTGGGACAGCCGGACCTGTAAACGGGGGACGGCAGGACGGAGTTCGTTGAAGGAACGGGGGCGGTAAAAGCGTTTTCAGCGGCAGCCTTGTCGCCCTCGGGCTGCGCGGCACTCGCGGCGCAGCAGCATGATACTGCAAGTACGGCCGAAAGTAAGGATTTCATAATATCATTATGCTTAAATTATGCTCCGGCTGGCAATGACCAGTTTCGCTCATTCCGTCTCGCCGGCCCGGGCCGTGGATTCCGCGACGGTGCCCCGGTCCAGCTCGCGCTTGTCCCCGCCGTGGAGGAACCACGCCATCAGCAGCAGCGTGGCGCTGGCGTAGGTGACCAGCGTGGCCATGAAAGGCATATCGAATCCCCAGTTCATCTGCATCTTGCCGCTGGTGCTGGCTCCTATTGACCAGCAGGTATTCCACATGATGCCGTATGCCGCGCTTATCACCGGACGGTGTTTTTCCTCGAAATGCTCCATCAGGAATACCGAATATATGGGCCCGGAAGTGTTCATCAGCATGGTGCGCATCCAGAGTCCCGTCATGGTCAGCCATAGCAGGGGCGTGAAACCCATAAGTGCCAGAAAGGGAAGAGAGAGGGCCTGGACCGTCGCCATCGCGCCGACCCGGCCCCCGCATCGTTTTACGAAATACGGGACGGTCAGGCTTCCTATTGCCATGGCGAAGGCCTGCAGGGACATGCAGAAGCCCAGTTTGTCTATAGGCAGGTTAAATTTTGTCTTGAGGAAAACGTTTACGAAGGGCATTATCATGCCCGCGCCGTAGGCCACCGCCATCTGCGGGGCATATATCCGCATAGCCCGCTTCCAGTCCAGTCCGGCCAGGTCGAATCCGTTTTTCCTCTCCCCGGAGTTTTCCCCGGTCATGCGGTAGAGCGGAATCAGGGCCAGCCCCAGTATGACGCAGCTGGCGGCTATGGTGAATTGGTAGGCGTGCGGCGAATCCGGCGCGCTGCCGGTTATTTTGGCGCCAAGCAGAGCCAGCTGGCCGGACATCATGCTGCCAGCGAAGCCGGCCAGCGTGCTGACGAAAAACTGGAAGCTGAAAAGCCAGTTCCTCTCTTCCGGGACAGAGAACTTTACCAGCAGGGGCCATGTCACGGCCGACAGCATCGCCGTGGAAAGACCGGAGAGGACGCGGAACATCATCAGCGTTCCGGCCCCGGAAGATGCCGCGAGGCCGGCCGTTGCCGTCAGGCTCAGGGCCAGCGCTATGAACAGTGCCCTGCGGAAGGACATGCGCGAACACAAATATCCGGCAGGCAGCGCGAACACAGCCACCGCCGCGGCGGGCATGGCTTCCAGCGTGCCCAGATAGGCCCGCGAATGACCCAGGCTGAGGACGTAAAGGTTGAAGACAAGGCTGAATATGTTGGCGCTGAGGCTTATGCAGAATGTGGCCCACAGAAATTGTTTCGCATTGGGCTGGAAAGCCTTGAGGTGCGCCAGATGCTCTCTTAAATTAAGCATCGGGGCCGGAAAGCTTTTGGTAGATTGACTTCAACTTGCGCGTTATGGAGGGCAGGGAGCATTCCTCCTCCATTCTAGCGCGCGCCCTCTGCCCCATCAGCTCCCTTCTCGCGTGTGGTATGCCCAGACAGTTCAGCATGGCCTCGCGCAGGGGGGCGGGGTCGTCCGTGTTCGGGAAAACTATGCCGTTGGTCTCGTCCTCCACCAGCTCCGTTCCGCTTACCGAGGAAACCACCGGGGGCAGGGCGCAGGACATGGCTTCCAGCATGGCGTTCGACATGCCCTCTCCCCTGGACGGGAGGATGAAGTAATCCGCCGCCTGATAATAAGGCAGCATATCGGACTGTTCCCCCGCGAAAATGACCTCCCCCGCAATTCCGTAGCGCTCCGCGAGAGCGCGCAGCGCGCTTTCCTCCGGGCCGGAACCTGTCAGCACGATTTTGAATGACGCGTCCTTGGGCATGGTTTTGGCGGCGGCGAAAAGTCGGTCCAGTCCCTTCTGCTTTGCCAGTCTTCCCACAAAAAGAAAAACGATTCCTTCAAAGCCCAGCTTTTTCCGCAGCTCCATCCTTTCCGCTTCCGAAGCCGGGTGAAACTTTTCCGTGTCCACGGGATTGTTCAGAAGGAAGAGCCTGTCCTGCCGCACGCCCGATTCCTTTAGCTCCTGAAGCAGTGGGGTGCTCATCGCCACGAAGCTTGCGCCGCTCCATTTCATGTGGGCGAATTTCAGCCCCGCTCCGCGTCCGAAGGTGACTCTGTCGGTGGTGCCGCCGTACTCGCCCGTGCCCCCCGGCGCCAGCAGAACAGGTTTGCCCAGAATCCGGGCCGCGAGACAGCAGACGTTGGCCGTTGTCGAAAAGAGAAAGTGGTGTATGACGGAGTATTCCCTCCGCCTTCGGAAAAGTTCGCGCGCCAGCGAAAAGTAAAATCCCGCGTTGCCGCCGTTTCCCCCTCCCAGCCGCGCAACAGTCACGCCGCCCGCCTGTTCCACCGGCGGCAGCCCGGCGACGCGCCTTGTGAGGACGGTTATGGGCATGCCCTCTCCGGCAAGGGCGGAGGCAATGCGGCGGGCCTTCTTTTCCGCCCCGCCGCCGGCTGGGGGATAATTGGCTATGACGAAAATGGGGGGAAGCGTCGTCATGCGCATTGCTCCGGTCCCTGTCCCAGCCATTCTTCCAGCGTCAGCAGAGACATCATCTTCCGGGTCATGTCATCGCCCCTGTAATGGCGCTCCAGTATGTTTTCCAATGCCTTCCGGTTGAAAAGCCCACGGGTGGCCGCTCCATCCGAAAGCATGGTCTCCCGCCAAAGTTTCGCAAGAGCTTCTCCTCCGGCGGGGACTGAAGACGAACATTCCTCCGGCGGGCTTTCCAGCAGCGAGTCCGGCAGATAGAGGCGGAAAGCCTCGCGCAAAACCATGGCGGATTTTTTGCCTCTCGGCAGTTTCCAGTCGCCCGGCAGGGAGAGGGCCAGTTCCGCCATGCGGTGGTCCAGAAACGGGGAGCGGGTTCTGACCGGGCTGCAGGAGGCCGAGGCCATTTCCGCAGGCAGGGCGGTCAGCAGGTCGAATTTCAGCATGGCGTTCGCCAGTCCGAAGGAACCGCTTCCCTTGAAATTCTCCATGAGATAATCCGGCGTCATTTCCTGATTTCCAGTCCGGCTTAGAAAGTCCGTGTTGATAAGGTCCGCCGTTTCCTGCGCGGAGAACACCCTGATTAAGTCCCGATATGCGCTAGCGGCGGCTGCTTCAGTCCGTCCGGGATTGGAAAGCCTTCCGGCCAGTCTGAAAAGCGGTCCCGGGAGGCTGGCGTGCGGGAAGCGTTTTGCCGCCAAGGCGTAACGCGCGTGCGTCGCGAAACTTTCCCCTCCGCCCGTGCCGTCCAGCCACAAAGGAGAACGGGAGGAGGCCGCGTCCGCTATTAACCGCAGTCTGGCCGCGCGGGGGGAGTAAAACGGCTCGGGACGGTTTTTGGTCAGTGCGGACAGGATCGCGGCTGGGTCCGCTTTCAGCGCGACCCTTTCAAACTCCATGCCGTAAAATTTAGCGGTCTGTTCCGCTTGCCGGGTGGCAGCCTCGTCTTCCTCGCCGTCGAAGGAGGCGTGAAGCGCCTTCACCCGATTGTTCGAGGCTCGCGCCACTGCCGCCGCCGTCAGCGCGGAGGCGAATCCTCCCGACAGCAGGGCGCAGTCGGCGCCGTCCGCCGCGATGATGCCCGCGGAATCCGCCAGTTGGTGCCTCAGCATGGCTAGAGCGTCTTCGTAATCAGCCCGGCCGGAGGCGTATGTTTCGTCTATGGACCAGAAGCGTTCCTCCCGCACCGCGCCGTTTTCGAAGATGAGCGTTCCGGCCGGAGGAAGCTTTCGTATGTCCTTATAAATCGTGAAGGGGGCGGGGATGAATCCGAATTCCAGATACAGTTTCAGCGCGGCGGAATCCACATCGGAGGAAATCCACGGCGTTTTCAGAAGCGCGCGCGGATTCCCCGCAAAGGCCAGCCTGCCATTTTTCAGGCTGTAGTAGACGGGTTTTGCTCCCATCCTGTCGGTGGAGAGTAACAGCTTTCCGTTCGCCCTGTCCCGGAGCGCGACGGAGAGAGGTCCCCTTGTTTTGCGGATGAAGTTCGCGCCGTGCTCGACGTAGATAAGAGCGAGGAGTTCCGCGTCTGAAGCCTGTTCGGCGGCCGCGCCTTTTTTTACGAGCGCCGAGCGCAGCATGTCCCGGTTAAGCAATTCCCCGTCGCAGACTGCGGCCGCCGGGCCGTCTTCGCGGAAGAAAGCCCGCGGGCCCAGAGCGGTGTCTGCGTCTGAGAAGATGGCGTTCCCGGTTCCGGGGCGGCACAGCATGGCGGCCGCCGCCTTCGCGGCTTCCGGCCCCTTGCCCGGTTCCATTATGCCGCCGGTTGTGTCCATCGGCTAGCTGGCCCTGATGTTCTTGCCGACCAGCGCCGTGCCCCCCATTACGACAAGGGCCTGGAAGTTGTCGCTCAATATGGTGTCGCGGCGCGGCAGGATGGAAAGGTTGCCGTTGGTCCAGGTGACGGATTCTATATTCTCTGCGGCTATCCAGAGGAATTTTCTGCCGGAGGGCAGCACTTCCGTCCAGACCACGGCATCCTTCCACGGTATGCCTTCGGGAGTGTCGGAGACGCATATCTCCGGCACCTGTGCGGCGAGCGGGATTGCCGGCATGGGTGACTCCTTGTTCTAAAACTAGGGCGGCCTGTACCCCGAATTCTGTCGGCGGGCTTGCGCCCGCCGTGAGGACCATTAGTCTAAGCGGCCCACTTCGCGCCGTCCCCCGAAGGGGACCAGGCGGGCAGCCTGTAGCGCGTCTTTGGCCTTGCTCCGGACGGGGTTTGCACTGCCCCGCGCCTCGCGGCGCGGGCGGTGCGCTCTTGCCGCACCTTTTCACCCTTACCCTCCCCTCGCGGGGATGGCGGTATGTTTTCTGTTGTACTTTCCGTCCGGCGGGGATATGGCCCCGCCGTCCTCGCCTTTCGACGAGCGTCCTGCCCTGTGGAGTTCGGAAGTTCCTCCCCGTCCCTTTCGGGGCGGAGCGGTCCTCCGGCCGCCCAAATCACTAAATCAAAACAGCGTGGGCTGGTTGTCCAGCCATTTGCGGGCCTTCTCGGCCTCTTCCTTCTGTTCCTTCGCAACGCGGTCCAGTTCCAGGTTGGCGCGGCGGTCCGCCGCGCTGTTCTGCTCGCGCGGCACATGCGTGAGCGTTATCCTCTTGAACTTCGAGGCTTTTATCTTTATCTCGCGCATGAATTCGGCCAGCGCAGGATTCTTCACGCGGTATATGCCGTTGTACTGGTTCACAAGCAACTGCGAATCGGAAAATATGTCGGCCTCGTCGGCATTCATCGCCAGCGCCTGCGAGAGCGCCATTTCAAGGGCGAAAAATTCGGCCTGATTATTGGTGCAGGTGCCGAGGTGCTTGGCCACTTCCTTAAGCACCTTGCCGCCGGCGTCCCTTATGATGGCTGCCGATGAGCCGGGGCCCGGATTGCCGCGGCAGGCGCCGTCTATGTTTATCCTAAGCTTCATGTGGCTTGTCGTTAAGGAGCGCGAGCGGGGAATAGATAATCCGCTGGCATTCCTCGCAGTAATTCACGGAATCCTTTCTTAGCACCTGTCCGCACATATGCTGTGTGAGCGCGGTGTTGCAGCCGCCGCAGACCATGCGGCCCTGCCTGTCCAGCGTGGGGCAGATGGCAAGCCCTTCCCGCCGCGCGCGTATGCCTTCATAAGTAGACAGCAGGTCCGCGTTCACTGCCCCGGCCAGCCCTGCCCTTTTCGCGGACAGAGACGCCATCTGCCGGTCCAGTTCCGCTTCCTCGGCCTGAAGCCCGGTTTTCGTTGCGGATGAGGAGGCCTGTGACGCGGCAAGAGTTTCCTGCAGCGGTTTTTCCATTGCCGATGACGCTTCTATGCCGTCCATGAGACCCAGTATCTCGGTCTCAATCCTGTCTTTCTCGGCGGTGCAGGTTTCTATTTCCTTCACCAACGCCTTGTAAGCGTCGTTGGATTTTACGCTGTTAAGTTCGCCCTGATGCTTGCGGATGGCATCCTCGGCTTCCTTCAAATCGTTTTCCAGCTCTTTTTTGCCGACCAGCAGACGCCGGTGTTTTTCCCTGTGCGCCTCAAGCCCTGCTTTCGCCGCCTCAAGCGGCAGTTCCGCCTCGGCGAATCTCTGCGGCATGGCTTTTTTCGCCTTTACGAGCGCGTCGGTCTGAAGGTCGGTCTGCTGCAGCGCTATCAGTTTCTTGATTTCTTCCGCCGCCATGTTTCCCCCTATGCGCCCTTTCGCATCGCCAGAATCTGGGCCGCCACCGCTTCGGCAATCATCGCCGCGGTGCGGCGGTCGTTCTCTTTTTCCATCAGTTCAAGCCGGGCCTGTTCCAGTCTTCTGACGTTTTCATCAGAAATCGCTTTTTCCCTGCCCAGTATGTGCGCCACCAGCGATATTTTGGCGAAGTGCTCTATGGTTTCCATTCTGTAAAGAGCCTGGTCGAGGTCGGGACCCGCGGTCACCGCTCCGTGGTTGGCCATGAGGATGGCGTCGTGTTCCGGTACGAGCGCGGCCAGTCCCTGCGAAACCTCCGGCGTTCCCGGCGTGCCGTAAGGCGCGAGGGCCAGTTTCCCGAGCGTGAGGACCGCCTCGGCGATGAGCGGCTTATCCAGGCTCAGTCCGGCGGCCGCGTATCCGGTGGCGGTGGGCGGATGGGCGTGGACAACCGCCGTCACGTCCGGGCGAAGACGGTAGAAAAGCAGGTGCATCTGTATTTCGGAGGAGGGGCGGCCCGCTTCGCTCTGGAGCGGACGGCCGTTCATGTCGGTGATTACAAGGTCTTCCGGCTTCAGGAACCCCTTGCTCTTGCCGCTTGGAGTGGCAAGCAGCGTGTCCCCCGGCAGACGGACGCTGATGTTTCCGTCCCCGCCCGCGATAAGGCCGGAAGCGTAAAGCCTCCGTCCCGCCTCCACTATGTCAAGCCGCAGTTCCTTTTCAGTTTTCATGGCGTCTTCAGTCCGTCTATATCTTACTTAATTTGCGCGCAGTGGGGGGAAGCCCCTGACGCCCGGCGTTTGCGCGCCGGACTCTCATGGCTCTAAGAGCCCATCTAAAATCTCCGTATTCTGCTGCAAGCGCCGTTTTGCCCCGATACTTCGCGGTCTTCGGCTTACAGGTCTGCTGGCCTGCGCGCCTCGGCCCGCCGCGTCTCATGTCAAAATAGACGCTTTCGCTACGAAAGGAGATTTTATATGGGCTCTAAAACCGAGGATTGTGGATTGGGGAGAGGCCTTAAAAACCTTCTGCCTTCAGTTTCCTCAGTATTTCGCGCGAGGAAACGGACCTGTTGAACGTGTAGAAGTGTATGCCGGGCGCGCCGCCTTTAAGAAGGCCGCGCGCCTGTTCCAGCCCGTATTGTATGCCGTAATCTATGACGGCGCGGGTATCGTCCTTTATTTCCGACAATTTGCCGGCCAGGGCTTCGGGTATTTTCGCGCCGCACATGTCGGAGAAGCGTTTGAGCTGCTTGTAGCTGGTCACGGGCATAAGGCCGGGAACTATCGGAGCGGTTATCCCCGCTTTCCGGCACTGGTCCACGAAGGAGAAGTAAGAATCGTTATTGAAGAAAAGCTGCGTCACCACGAAGCTGGCGCCTGCGTCCAGCTTGCGCTTCAGGTTCGCGATGTCCTCTTCCATGGAAGGGGCTTCCGGGTGCTTCTCCGGATAGCCGGCCACGCCTATGCAGAAGCCTCCGTCGGCCATTATCTCCCGCACCAGCCCGTCCGCGTGGGCAAATTCAGGCTTGTGGTCTGGGGCCGTGTCCTTTGGCATGTCGCCGCGGAGCGCGAGCACATTTGATATGCCTGCGCGCCTGAGTTCAGTGCATATCGCGGATATGTTCTGGCGGGAGTGGGCGATGCAGGTGAAATGGGCCATAGGCTCCAGTCCGAATTTTTCCTTGATGAGCAGCGCTATGGCGGCGGTCTTGAGCGCGCCTACGGAGGAGGGCGGGTTGGTTACGGAAACGAAATCGGGGTCCAGTTCCCTGAGTTCCTTGATGGACTGGTACAGGCTCTTCGTGTCCTCCGGCGTTTTGGGCGGGAAGAACTCGAAGGAGAAGGACGGCTTTTTAGCCAGAATTTTATCGCAGACGCGCATTGGTTTTGAAAATTATAGCATTTTGATAGAATGGGGTTCGGCGGCCGCCCTACAGGGCCGGACTGAAATCAATCACAGGCGGCTAATTATGGACAAATCCCCATCCGAATACGAACGCAAAGGCAGAAGCTTCTGGCTCAAGGGAGAGTATTTCCGCGCCCTGAAGGCGATGCAGGAGGGGCTGTCCCATTATCCTAACGACACCCGGCTCAAGCTCGGTCTCGCGATGGCGCAGCTGAAGCTGGGCAATTTCGCGGTGGCGAGGGATATCCTCGAGGACATCCTGAGTGCCAATCCGGCCAACGGTGACGCGCTCGCCGCGCTGCTGGAAGCCTCCCTCAGTTTGGGCCGCAGGAAAGAGGCTCTGGAATGCGCCAGGAAGCTGGAGAAATATCACGGCAAGTCCGTGCCCCTTATAGAGCACGTCGGCATGATTTTCCTCGACCGGGGATTGTTTTCCGAGTCGGTATACTACTTCAAGAAATCCCTGTCTGTTTCCCCGCGCCGTCCTTACGCCCGGCTTGGTCTCGGCATAGCGTACAGCGGCCTTCATAAACTGGACGACGCGATCCGCGAGGTCAGGGCCGCCATAAGGCTCAGGAAGAATTTCTACGAGGCGATGTCCTATCTGGGAAACCTGCTTTTCGATACCGGCCAGAAGAACGCCGCCTACGCGCTGTTCCTCAAGATACCGGTGGCGGAGCTGTCCGATCCGGTGACCGTATCGCGCCTGCTGGATTACTGCCGCGCCAGCGGAATGGAACTCTGGCGCTGCGACGCCCTGGCCGAGCATCTGCGCCGGCTGACCACGGGCCACGACATAAACACCTTCATGAAGAGGCTGGAAGCTTCCACGCAGGATGATTCCCCCGTTTCCGGTCCCGCCGCCGACAAAGGGCAGAAACATGTTTTCGTCCATGTTTCCCCGCAGGCTCCCCTCACGCCGGAAATGAAGGACCGGCTTGCCCGCATAGACGGTTTTCTTACCATACTGTTCGGGCGCCCGGCCAAAAACGCCGGCTTCGAGAAACTGCCCAAAGTCAAAAACGCCAACGCCAACTGCATGGAAAGCTTCTTCGGCGATTTCGCCGAGCATATGAAAAGCGCCGCCCAGCTGGCAACCGCGCAGCCCGATATTCCTGTTTCCGGCTGGACCGACGCCTACGGCGTAGACGGCGTGGCGCCGTATACGGTGTCGCTGCTCAGGCATCTTTATAACGAGGGGGACAATTCCGGCCTTGCCCAGCACGCCGTGGACGGCCTGCTGGCGGGCACTATAAGCCTGCTCAAGTGGATGCCGCCCGGGCTGAAGGGGTCCCGCTGGCTTGTGGAACTTGGCGGCACCATAGTCGCGTTCTGGACGGCGGAAGACATGCTGGAGCGTTTTTTGCTGATGCGCGAGATTTTGAGTCCGTCCGAAAGGCGCTCCGTGGACCCGGTTCTTTCCCGTGGCCGCGCCCTGCGCCGCTGGCTTGGTTTCAAGGCCGACACGCGCTGGGCCTATCCTTCCACCGGTCTTTTCCCCAACATACCGAAAACCTACGGCGCGGGCAAGCCCGTCAAGTGCGCCTCCTGCGGGTGCGTGATAAAGGATTTCTGGGAGATATCCTCCGCCTCCGGCATTCCCGTGCGCTGCGGCGATTGCGCCACGGCGCGGCGCTGTCAGTTCTGCGGCGGCCCCGCCCGTCAGATAGTGGTGGTTTCAAAGCGAGGCAAAAAGAAAACGGCGTTCCACTGCATGGAATGCGGCGCGGAACTGCCGCCGCCTTCAAGGCGGGTCAAGGATTGAGTCTTTCAGGTCAGAGCAGGAAACGCAGCCAGTAGAGCAGCCTGCCGGCCATGTTGAACAGAGCGCCTTTTCCTTTGCAGTCAGAGAGGGAAACGGGCCGGCAGTTTTTCAGATCGTCTTCAAAGGCGGCTTTCATTTTGGAGCCGAATTCCTCGCCCAGCAGGTTCAGGTTCAGTTCAAGATTGTAATAAAGGCTTCTGTGGTCCAGGTTGTGCGAGCCGACCGTGCTCCACATGCCGTCCACCACGGCTGTCTTCGCGTGCAGGACGGTGCCCTGCCACTCGTATATTTTGATGCCTGCGCGGAGCAGTTTCGGGAAAATTGACCATGCCGCCCAGCGGACATAGGGATGGTCCGTAACCGACGGCATTATGAGGCGCACGTCCACCCCCCTTTTTGCGGCTTTGGTCAGGCGGCGTATGGTGCCTATGCCGGGCAGGAAATAGGCGTTGGTTATGTAAATGCTCTCCGAGGCGTTTTCTATGGCGTGCCAGTAGCCGCGTCTTATGGAGCGGCGGTTCCTCGTGCCGGAAACGGACACTGCTTGAGCCATCACCCCGCCGGTCACCGGACCGCTCCAAGCCTCACAGGGCACGGGCCGCGCGGTACGGCGGCAGCGGCGCCAGCTTTCCCAGAAAAGAACAGTGATGTCGTCTACGCATGGGCCGTCGAAATGCGCCACGCAGTCCTTCCAGCCCTGTCCGCCTTCCTCGCGGTGGGCGAATTCGGCGGTGATGTTCATGCCGCCGACAAACGCCTCCAGCCCGTCCACCACCAGCATCTTACGGTGGTTGCGGCGAAAAAAGTTGCGTATGGAATGGAGCGGCTCGAGGGGATGGTATTCCCCCACGGCGACGCCGGCCCTGCGCAGGCCGTCGAAAAATTCCGTTTTCGTGTCCAGCGAACCCGCCGCGTCGTAAATGACGAACACCGGGACGCCCTCCCCCGCTTTCCGGGTGAGGGCCGCGGCGAATATGCGCCCGACCATGTCGTCCGCGAAGTTGTAGGTTTCAAGCAGCACGTATTTCTTCGCGCGCGATATCCTCGCCAGCATCAGGGCGAAGGCTCTTCGGCAGTCGGTCACCGGCTCGGCGCTGTGGCCGGCCCTGACCGCTCCGGCGTCGAGGCTGTATCTTGTCCAGTCCGTGTCCATTGTTTTTGGGCCCGTTCCCCGGCCCGTAAGAGAGGATATCTTTAACGGGGTTTCGCTTCAAGGGTTTTCGCGTCGTTCCTGCCGTTGCGCGCGCCGTGCGTCCGGACCGGCCTGCGGACGGTCGTCTTTTTAAAATCTAATTTTGAGTATAATACAGGCAATGCGTAGAATTTTCATGCTGTGCGCGGTTCTGTCCGCGCTTTTCTCCACGCGCTTGTTGGCGCAGGGCGTGCCGCAGTTCGCCGTGCGCAAGGCCGGTCCGCTTTTCGACGCTTCCGCCTATGCCGCCATGCTGGGGCAGGAGGGTGTGTATTCAATAAAGCTGGAGAAGGGCGAGTCCGCCTGGGTGTTCCGCGAGGCGTGGATAGGCGAAAGGCCGCAGCGCGGTTCCGCTTCCTATCTGGCGGCGGTCACAAGCGCGGGGGCCGTTTCCCTCTCCACGGAGGCCGCCGTGCTTTCCTCCTCCTTCACTTTCTTCACGGACTCAAGCGGCTATCCTTCCCCCATACTGCCCTATGACAGGCTTGAAAACCAGAGCACGCGCCGTCTCTGGCCGCAGCATGGCATACTCATCGGCGACAATATCTGGCTTTTCTATTCCATCGTCCAGCGTTTCGGCACCCATTCCGGGGACCTGGCGTTCATCGGGCAGGGGCTGTCGTGGTCAAAGAAGCCGAAAGGGCCGTTCAAACGCATGAAATTCGGCGGCGCGTTCTCCATGTGGGGGGACATGCAGCCTTCCTTCGGCTCCTGGATTCTGCGCGGCGACGACGGCTGGCTTTACGCCTACGGCCGCGCGCTGGCCGAGCCCGGCAAATACGCGCTCTACCTCGCCCGCGTCCGGGAGAAGGACATCGCGGTCAAGAGCGCCTGGCGCTATTATTCATCCACGGGCGATAAGCCGTCCTGGACATCCGACATCATTTCCGCGGCCCCTCTCTTCGAAGGGGTTCCTGGCGATATTTCCGTGTCGAAAAACGCCTTCCTGGGCAGATACCTGATGATTTATTCCGATTCCGACGAGCGGCGCATCGTGATGCGCACCGCCCCGGCCCCGTGGGGCCCCTGGGGCGCGCCAGAGGAAATATTTTCCTGCGGCGCGCCGGACAAGAAGACCTACTGCGCCGGCGCCAAGGAGCATCCCCAGTTCGCCGCGCAGAACGGCAGGAAGGTCTATTTTACCGTAACCGCGCCGCGCGGCAGCGCGCCGGTGCTGTACGAAATCGAATTCAACTCGGCCCCTGTTCAGCAGGGACCGGCGGAGGCAAGATAATGGAGCGCACTATTCTGGTCATCAATCCCGGTTCAACCTCGGACGACATCGGCGTTTTCAAGGGAGAGAAGCTTCTTTTCTCGAAGGTGGTGCGTTACAGTCCGCTGGACCTGAAGGCTTTTGAAAGGCAGAAAGTCACCGCGCAGTACGAGTTCCGCGAAAAGGTGGTGCTCGACGCGCTTAAGGAAAATGGAGTGGAGATAGAGCATCTGGACGCCGTGGTCGGGCGAGGCGGGGTCATAAAGCCCATCCCCGGCGGCACTTACGCGGTCAACGAGCGCATGCTCGCGGACCTGCGCGAGGGCGTCATGGGCGACCATCCCTCCAATCTTGGCGGCCTCCTCGCCCACGAAATAGCTTCCCGCGCGAAATGCCCGGCCTTCATCGCCGACCCGGTGGTGGTGGATGAGCTGGAGCCGCTGGCCCGTTATTCCGGCATGCCGGAAAACCCCCGCATCTCCATTTTCCACGCCCTCAACCAGAAGCGTGTCGCCCGCATGGCGGCGGAGAAGCTCGGCAAGAAATACGAGGAATGCAGCCTTATCGTAATGCACGGCGGCGGCGGTGTTTCCGTCGGCGCGCATAAGAACGGCCGCGTGGTGGACGTGAACAACGCGCTGGACGGCGACGGGCCTTTCACCCCGCAGCGCAGCGGAGGCGTGCCTTCGGGCGGCCTCGCGAAGATGTGCTTCAGCGGCAACTACAACCATTCCGACATAAAGCTCAAGATAAAGGGCCGAGGCGGCCTCGTTGCCTACACCGGCACTTCCGACCTGATAGCCCTCGAAAAATACATCAAGACGGGAGAGGCGGCCCCTGAGTCCGGGATAGACACTGCCCGCGTCTCGCCCAAACAGGCCCTTGAATGCGTGGAAGCCATGGCCTATCAGATGGCCAAGGAAATAGGCGCGATGGCGGCGGTGCTGAAAGGCAAGGTGGACGCGGTGGTCCTCACCGGCGGACTGGCCTATGACCCGCACGTTACCGGCTTCCTTAAGGAGAACATCTCTTGGCTGGCCCAGGTGCTAGTGTTCCCCGGCGGGGACGAGAAGCGCGCCCTGCGCGACGCCGCGGACCTTGCCCTCTCCGGCAAGGCCGAGATATTGCAGTACGCCTGAAATTTCGGGAGCGCGCCGCGCGCGGCCGCTTTCAACTACATTTGAGGGAGGAGTGCATGATTAAATTCGGAAGCTTTGCTGAACTGCTTGCCACGGTAAAGGGCAAGGCAAACCGCGTCGCGGTGCCGGGCGCCACGAACCTGGAAGCGCTTGAAGCCATAAAGATGGCGGACGCTAACGGCCTTATTTCGGGCGGCGTTCTTATAGGCGACGTTCCCGTGGTCAAGGAAATGGCTTCGCAGGCCGGTCTGGATCTGAACAAATTCGAGTACATCCAGGCCACGGATGTGCCGGAGATGTGCCGTCTCGCAGTGGAGTGCATCACCACGGGCCGGGCCAATTTCCTCCTCAAGGGGCTGGTGGACACGAAGTTTTATATGAAGGCCATCCTTAACAAGGAAGCCAAACTGGTCCCCCCCGGTTCTCTGCTCTCCCATTTCGTGCTGTTCCGGTCATCGCATTACAGGAAAATGGTCGTCATTACCGACGCCGCCGTGATGATAGCCCCAACGCTTGAACAGAAGGCCAAGATAATACAGAACGCCGTGGACGTTCTGCGGCGGTTGGGCGTGGAGCGGCCAAAGGTTTCGGTCATCTGCCCTGTTGAAAAAGTGAACGAAAAGATTCAGTCTTCCGTTGACGCCGCCGAGCTGGCGCGCATGAACCGCGAAGGCCTGATAAAGAACTGCGTGGTGGAGGGCCCCTACGATATTTACATAACCTTCTCCCGCAAGCTGGCGGAGGAAAAGGGCATCTCCGGCGGGGAAGTCCCGGGCGATGCGGACGTCATACTGCTGCCCAGCCTGGACGCCGCCAACGCGCTTTACAAGAGCATAGCTTTCTTCGGCGAGGAATTCTCCGCCGCCACCATAGTGGTCGGAGCCAGCGTGCCTGTCATTCTGCCTTCCCGGGCCGACGCGCCGGCTATAAAGCTGAATTCGATAGCCCTCTGCTCCTTCCTTCAGCAGCAGAAGGCCGCCGCCTGAGGGATGGAGCTGCTGAAAAAGCGGCTCCTGCCTTCGTACTGGCGGGCGGTCATATATGCCGCGCTCGGCCTGTTGATATGGGCCGGCAACTGGCATTACGAACGTCTCTCCATTGACGCCGCCAACGCCTCGGAACTGACCGTAACCAAACCCGCCGAATACCGGGCGCAGGTCCGCGCCGTGAGTCCCGCGGCCCTGCTCTCCCGCCACGGCGTCCCCCGGAAACAGGCGCGGGAGATACTGTCCGCGTTGGCCCGCCGTGCGCCGTCCCGTTCGCTCAAGGGCGCGGACGAGCTCCTGCTTGTCCTTTCTCCGGACGGGAAATTCCTCCGTCTGGCGGTTTATCAGACGCACCGGATTCATGTGATTGCCTCTGCCGGCGGACGGCTGCATGCCCATTCCTATTCCTTTGCGCTTGCTTCGGCCCGGCATGCCGCCTGCGGCCAGATAAAAAGCTCGCTTTGGGATTCCATGATAGCCAGGGGACTCCCGCCGTCGCTGGTGCTGGAGTTCGCGGATATTTTTGCATGGAATATAGACTTCCTGACTGAAACCCGGGACGGCGACCGTTTCTCCGTGCTGTGGGAAAATGTGCGCAACGCTTCCGGCAGGCTGGTATCCTCCCGCATAGTGGCCGCGTTTTATGAGGGGGAGGAGACCGGCCGCAAGTCCGCTATTTACCACAACGGAAACTATTACACGGAGAAGGGCGAGGCCATGCAGCGGATGTTCCTCCGCGCTCCGCTGGCCTACAGGCGCATCTCCTCCTATTTCTCCAAGCGGCGGTTCCACCCGGTGCTGCGCATATTCCGGCCCCATCTGGGCATAGACTATGCCGCGCCAACCGGCACCCCGGTTTCCGCCATAGCCGACGGGCGCGTGGTGTTCGCCGGGCGCAAGGGCGGATACGGCAATTTTGTGGAAATAAGGCACAGCTCCGGTTATTCCAGCTACTACGGCCACCTGAGCCGTTTTGCCAAGGGCATACGTTCCGGCGTGCATGTGCGGCAGGGCGCGCTCATAGCCTATGTGGGGGCTACGGGGCTGGCTTCCGGCCCCCATCTGGATTTCCGGCTGCTGCATAACGGGAAATTCGAGAATTTTCTAAGGATAAAGAATATTTCCGCCTCGGGCCTTTCCGGGGCCAGGCTGGCCGAGTTCAAGCGGGCCGCGGCCGAGCTTCAGAAAGAAATTGCCATCTGCCTTGAGGCTGCTCCGGCTGCCGGCAAATAGGGCATTTCGGGCTGGCGGTCAGGCGGCTAATTCAGTATTATAATTATGATGAACAAGCAAAGACGCGTGGTTTTCACGGGCGGCCCGTCGGGTGGGAAAACGTCCATTATAGAGATTGTGCAGCGGCATTTCGTAAAGAAAGTGGCCGTCGTGCCGGAAGCGGCAACCATTCTCTACGGCGGAGGATTCCCCCGCAAGCCCGGGCCCGACGCCATGCGCCACATACAGCGCGCCATTTATTACGTTGTCCGCGAGCTTGAGGACCTTTCCGCCGACACGAGCGGTCTTCCCGTCGCGGTGTGCGACAGGGGAACCATAGACAATCTGGCCTACTGGCCGGAAGGCGGAGAAGGGCTGTTCGAGTCCGTCGGCTCTTCAAGAGAGGCGGAGCTCGCCCGTTACGATATCGTGGTCCATCTGCGTTCGCCGAGCGCGGCTTACGCCTATCAGAATTCTAATACCCGCATCGAATCCCACCGGCAGGCGCTGGAGCTGGACCGCCGCATAGAAAACGTCTGGAAAGGCCATCCCCGGCGTTTCGTAGTGGAGGAAAACCCGGACTTTCTGCAGAAAGTGAACAGGGTCATGGAAATTTTGGAAACTGAACTGCCCAAGCTGGGCGTTTAGCACTTCGGGAGACGACACCATTATGCTCAAGTTTATCAAGAAGGTTTTCGGCAAAGAAGAAGAGGCGGCCCAGGCCGCCGCCACCGCAAAGGCCGCCGGCGGAACCGCGGTCGCTTCGCCTGAAAAGTCCCACCCGGCCATAGAAGCCGTGCAGAAGGAAGAGGCCAAGGCGGAGAAGAAGAAGCAGTCGCTTGAGGACCAGCTCAACAGCGAGCTGGACAAGCTGCCCTCCGGCATACTTTCCCAGATAAAGGACCCGGCCATCCGCCAGAAAATACTGGACCTTGCCAAGCGCATGGTGGCGGACGGCGTGGACCTGAAGAGCGAAAAGCAGATAAAGAGCTGGCTGCGCAACCATCCGGAAATGACCTACGGCGCCGGCGCTCCCAAGGTGGAAACCTTCCGCCGCGAGGAGCCCAAGGTAGGACGCAACGACCCCTGTCCCTGCGGTTCCGGACAGAAATACAAGAAGTGCTGCGGCAAAGACAAATAGCTTCAATAAATATATAGCCCGATGCAGAAACCCCGCTTTGCGGCGGGGTTTTTGTTTGCCCGCGCCTGTTTTCCGGGCGCGGCGGAAGCGGCGATTTGTGAAAATTTGCGCGTATTGTTTCCGCTTCGCGAGCCGATTTTTCACGTCGGGCTTTACAACGCTTAAAATATTTGTATAATAAGATTGTGAAAAATAGCACAAAGTCCCGCGGCAGGAAGCCCCGGCAGGAGGCGGTGCCCGTCGATGTGATACGGCGGCTCTCGCTTTATCTGCGCAATCTGCGCGCCCTGCGCGAGGCCGGCAGGGACAGGGTTTCCTCAGAGGAAGTGGCGGGCCCTTTCAATTTGTCCCCCGCGCAGTTCCGCAAGGACCTGTCCTGGTTCGGCCGTTTCGGCAAAAGCGGCGTGGGCTACGAGGCCGAGGCCCTGTCGGAAGAGATAATGCGCATCATCGGCACGGACCAGTCCTGGAACGTCGCCGTCGTGGGCGTGGGCGAGATGGGCGGCGCCCTGCTCAAGTATCCCGGGTTCGACCAGTCGAATTTCAATCTGGCGGCGGCTTTCGACAATAACCCCGCCAAGATAGGCCGTACCGTAAACGGCGTCAAAATAGTGGATATCGCCGACGCCCCGCTTACCATAAAGAACTGCGGCATAAAGGTTGCCATACTCACGGTCAACCGCGACGCGGCGCAGGCCGCGGCCGAGCTGATGGTCAAGTGCGGCGTGCGGGCCATTCTCAATTTCGCTCCGTGCCGCCTGATTCTGCCGGAAACGATATGCGTTTCCAACATGGACGTCAGCTGCGAGCTGGAAACGCTGGTCTGCCGTCTGCGCCACAGGCTTCTGCGGAAGGGCATGCAGTGAAGCGGCCTGTCCGCCGCCTGCCCTGCGTCAGGGATTTGGCAGCCATGCCGGGACTGGCATTTGTCCGGGGACGGAAAACGGGCAGGATATCCGGGGCTTTTGTTTCCGACCTGCCCTCATCCGCTCTTGCCCGTCTTGAACCGGGCGAAGTATGGATAACCGCCTGGGCCGCGCCCGCGGTGCTGGCGGTAGCCGCCAGGAAGAAGGCGGCCGCGGTCATCCTCACGGAAGGCGGGGCGTTCGGGCGCGACGCGCTGTCCGGGACCAAAACGCCGGTGCTGTATTCGGCGGAAGGGAATTTTGAAGTGGCAGGAAAGATTTACGCAATGCTAGAGCATATTTAAGGATACGCTCTTATTACCGCTCCAAGGTGAAAGGAAAATGGACCAAAACAGCGAAGACAAGAAGTACCTTCAGGTGGACACGATAATACGCAAGGAGGGCAATACGCCCGACTCGCTGATACAGGTGCTGCACGGAGTGCAGGAATCTCTGGGCTACCTGCCGGAAGACGTGCTGCGCTATATATCCGAAAAGCTCAACGTTCCGATGAGCCGGGTGCACGGCGTTGTCACCTTCTATAACTTCTTCAAGACCAAGAAGGACGCGGAACACGTCATCATGGTCTGCATGGGCACCGCCTGCTACGTCAAGGGCGCGGAAAAGGTGGTCAACGCCCTGTGCGACCATCTCAAGATAAAGCCCGGCGAGATAACCGCCGACGGCAAGTTCGCCGTCCGGCTTGTCCGCTGCATAGGCGCCTGCGGCATGGCACCGGTCGTCTCGGTCGACGGAACGGACATCTACGGCCGCCTGACGCCAGAAAGCGCGCTCGAGATGCTCAAGAAATATAACTAGATGAAGGAACTTTCTCTCCATGTGCTGGACCTGCTGCGCAACTCGGCCAAGGCCGGGGCGCGCCGCGCCGTCCTTTACGTGCGCGAGGACAGGAAGGCCGGCGTGCTGGAACTGTGCGTGGAGGACGACGGGCGCGGTATGGACGGGGAAACGCTTGATTCCCTGTGCGACCCGTTTTCAGGCGGAGCGGGGAGCCATCTCGGCGTGCCCCTGCTTGCCGACACCGCGCGCAGGTGCGGCGGAGGCGTGAGGGCCGGGAGCGTTCCCGGCCGCGGGACCATGGTTCGGGCGCTGTTTTCCCTTTCCCATCCCGACCTGCCCCCCATGGGCGACCTGGCGGGCACGCTCGCCACGGTGAAGGCCCTGCACCCGGCGATGTCGGTGGCGGTGCGCTACGGCGCGGACGCCGAAGAGCTGGATAAGAAACTTGACGGATTTGAAAATTCCCTGGAGGATGGATGCCTAAGATAAACACTCTTGACGACCTCAAGAAACTGCGCGAGTCCGCACAGGCCGCGCTCAAGACCCGCGCCGCCGAGGCGAAAGCCCGGGTGCGCGTAAGCATGGGCACGGCCGGCATTGCCGCCGGCGCGCGCGAAAGCCTCAAAGCCCTCATGGGCGAGCTGGAAAAGCACTCCTTCTGCGATCTGCAGATTGTGGAGGACCCGACCCTCGGTCCCGACAAGAACGAGCCCATAGTCTGCGTGGAGCGCGACGGCTTCGTGACGCAGTATGTCAAGGTCACGGCCGACATGGCCCGCAAGATAGCGGCCCAGCATATAGTGAACGGCCAGGCTGTTTCCGAATGGGCCGTCGCCAGGAGCAAAAAATGAAAATTTACAGACTGCATGTCCTGATGTGCGGCGGAACGCAGTGCGTGTCCGCCGGCGGGGAAAGTTTCGAGTCCGTCCTCAAGGACGAGCTCAAGAAGCATAATCTCACCGACGAGGTGCAGATAGTGCGCTCCGGCTGCATGGGCGCCTGCGACCGCGGGCCCCTCATGCTGGTCTACCCGGAAGGCATCCTTTATCAGAGGCTCAAACCCTCCGACGCGAAGGAAATAGTGGCGGAGCATTTCCTCAAGGGCCGCAAGGTGAAACGTCTCATGTGGACCGAGGACGGCCATCCCTATCCGACGATGAACGAGGTCCCCTTCTTCGCGCGCCAGACCAAGATAGTGCTGCGCAACTGCGGCCTCATAAACGCCGAAAGCATCGACGAGTACATCGCCGCCGACGGCTACGCCGCGCTGGGCAAGGCCATAACCGAGATGAAGCCCGCCGACGTGGTGGCCGAGGTCAAGGCCTCCGGCGTCCGCGGACGCGGCGGCGCGGGTTTCCCCACCGGCCTCAAGTGGGAGCTGGGCGCCAAATCCACGGGCGACACCAAGTACATCATCTGCAACGCCGACGAGGGCGACCCAGGCGCGTACATGGACCGCTCCGTCCTTGAGGGCGACCCCCATTCCGTGCTGGAAGGCATGGCCATAGCGGCCTACGCCATCGGCGCCAAGCAGGGCTACATTTACGTCCGCGCCGAATATCCGCTTGCCATCAAGCGCCTTGAACAGGCCATCAAGCAGGCCCGCGCCTACGGCCTGCTGGGCAACAATATTCTCGGCACCACCTTCTGCTTCGACGTCAAGATGCGCATGGGCGCCGGCGCCTTCGTCTGCGGCGAGGAAACGGCCCTCATCAACTCCATCGAGGGCAAGCGCGGCGAGCCGCACCTCAAGCCGCCCTATCCCGTGACCTCCGGACTCTGGGGCAAGCCCACGGTCATCAATAACGTGGAAACCCTGGCCAGCATACCCGTCATCATCCACAAGGGGCAGGAGTTCTTCCGCAAGATAGGCACCAAGGCCAGCCCCGGCACGAAGGTGTTCTCTCTGGCCGGCAAGGTCAACACCACCGGCCTCATCGAAGTCCCGCTGGGCATGCCCCTGCGCGAGATAATATTCGATATCGGCGGTGGCATACCCGCCGGGAAGAAGTTCAAGGGAGCCCTCACCGGCGGACCTTCCGGCGGCGTCATCCCCATGGAGCATCTGGACACGCCCGTCGACTACGAGTCGCTCAACGCCCTGGGCAGCATCATGGGCTCCGGCGGCCTCATCGTCATGGACGAGACCTCCTGCATGGTCGACATCGCCAAGTTCTTCCTGGAATTCACCGTCGACGAATCCTGCGGCAAGTGCACCCCCTGCCGCGAGGGCACCATGCAGATGTACAGGCTCCTCAAGAAAATAACCGAGGGCAAGGGCGAGGAAGGGGACATCGAAAAGCTGGAGGCAATGGGCAAGGCGATAAAGTCCACCGCGCTGTGCGGTCTGGGCCAGAGCGCCCCCAACCCCGTGCTGTCCACCATACGTTTCTTCCGCCACGAGTACGAGGCGCACATAAAGGACAAGAAGTGCCCCTCCGGCGTGTGCAAAATGAAAGAGGAGGCCGCGGTGAAGGCCTAGCCTTCCCCACTGGAGAATACACCTATGATGGTCAATATAAAGATAAACGGCAAGGAATACGAGGTTCCGGACGGCATCACCATTTTGCAGGCCTGCCGCCAGGTGGGCATAAACATCCCCACGCTCTGCTACCTTGAGGGCGTCAGCGGGGAAGGGTCCTGCGGCATATGCATAGTGGAAGTCAAAGGCTTCCGCACGCTGCCGCGCTCCTGCATAACCACCGTGCGCGAGGGCATGGCCATAGACACCAACACCGAGGCCGTGCGCGAGGCCCGCAGGATGAACGTCGAGCTGCTGCTCGCCAACCATCCGTCGGACTGCCTCATCTGCGACAAGAACGAGCACTGCAACCTGCGCCAGCTCTCGTCCGACCTCGGCATCAAGGCCAAGAGCTTCGGCAAGACGCGCAAGGAGGATTTTCCCATCGATACCTCCTCCCCGTCCATAGTGCGCGACCCCAACAAGTGCATACTCTGCCGCCGCTGCGTTTCCGTCTGCGAGAAGCAGCAGAGCGTTTCCGCCATAGGGCTGGCGAACCGCGGTTCCCGCTCGGTCGTCACCACCTTCAAGGACATGGGCCTCGGCAAGGTCGAGTGCGTCAACTGCGGGCAGTGCATACTGGTCTGCCCCACCGGCGCGCTCATGGAGCGCAGCTCCATCAACGAGGTCTGGAAAGCCATCAACGACCCCAAGAAGGTCGTGGTCGTGCAGACCGCCCCGGCCGTCCGCGCCGCCATCGGCGAGGAATTCGGCCTTGAGCCCGGCGAGCCGTTCACCGGCAAGATGGTGGCCGCGCTGCGCGGCGTCGGCTTCGACAAGGTGTTCGACACCGACTTCAGCGCCGACCTCACCATCATCGAGGAAGGGCACGAGCTTCTCAGCCGCATCAAGAACAAAGGCGTGCTGCCGATGATAACCTCCTGCTCGCCCGGCTGGATAAAGTTCTCCGAGCATTTCTTCCCCGGCGTGCTGGACCACCTGTCCACCTGCAAGTCCCCGCAGCAGATGTTCGGCGCGGTGGCCAAGACCTACTACGCCAAGAAGCTGGGCGTGGACCCGCGCAACATGGTGGTGGTTTCCGTCATGCCCTGCGTGGCCAAGAAGTTCGAGGCCAAGCGGCCCGAGATGAACGCCGCCTTCCATTACTGGAAGGGTGAGCTCGGCCTCAAGGAAGCCGACAGCTTCCAGGATGTCGATTTCGTCCTCACCACCCGCGAGGCCGCGCGCATGATAAAGGAAGCCGCGCTCGACTTCAAGAGCCTTCAGGACGAGGACTTCGACGCTCCGCTGGGCATCGGTTCCGGCGCCGGCGTCATATTCGGCAATACCGGCGGCGTCATGGAAGCCGCGCTCCGCACGGTGGCCGAGGTCGTCACCAAGAAGCCTCTCGAGAAAATCGAGTTCCACGCCGTCCGCGGCATGGACGGCATAAAGAGCGCCGAGGTGGACCTGGCGGGCACCAAGGTCAAGATAGCCGTGGCGCACGGACTGGCCAACGCCCGCAAGCTGCTGGAAGACGTCCGGGATAAAAAGTCGCCCTACCACTTCGTGGAAATAATGACCTGCGAGGGGGGATGCATTGGCGGCGGCGGTCAGCCTTTCCCGACCAACGCGGAAGTCCGCAAGAAACGCGCCGCCTCGCTCTACAAGGCGGACGAGGGCCTCAAGATACGCAAGTCCCACGAGAACCCCGTGATAAAGGAGCTGTACGCGGAATTCCTCAAGGAACCGCTGGGCCATCTGTCCCATAACCTCCTGCACACGGACTACACGCCCCGCGGCGTGCACAAGAGCGACCTGAAGCATGTCGCCAAGAAGGAAAAGTCGCATACGCATTGAATTGCCAGTCAACTGGTGTTAGAATATTAATACAGCCTGAGGTCAGGAGCGATCTGAAGCCAAGGGGCACAGTTTGAGGGGCGGCTGAAAACCGCCCGGCATTTCCAAACCCGGCCCCCGTAACAAGGGCGCCGGGTTTTGTTTTGGGAACACTAAACACAGGGAAGGGAGGGAGAATGGAGAAACACGTAGGCGTAATAGCCATAATAGTGCACGACCGGAAGGTCGGCGCGCCGAAGGTGAACGACACTCTGTCGCAGTTCGGCGACATAATTATCGGGCGCATCGGCATCCCGTACCACGCGCGCAACATGTACGTAGTGACGGTGGTGGTGGACGGGACCACGGACCAGATCGGGGCCCTCAGCGGAAAGCTGGGCCAGATTCAGGACGTGACCGTGAAATGCACCATGGCCAAGTGCGATTGCCAGTAACAGCCTTTGCCGCCGCCGCCCCGTTCGGGGCGGCGCGGCGGAGGAAAGCGGAAGTCAACGGAGACATCTATGCCATTGTCATACATCAGGGAAGAGGAAGTTGAAAAATATCTGGACGGCGGACGCGATTTTATCGACGAGCCGGCAATCGGCGCCGCGCTGGAGGGGAACAAGGCCCCCTCTAAGGAGCGCGTGCGCGAAATTATCGCAAAATCATCCGAAATAAATACGCTGGACCCGCAGGACACCGCCGCGCTCCTCAACGTGCGCGAGCCGGAATTATGGGAGGAGATGTTCTCCGCCGCCGCGGAGATAAAGCGCAAGGTCTACGACAACCGCGTCGTCACCTTCGCGCCCCTCTATTGCGCCAATCTTTGCGAAAACAACTGCCTCTACTGCGGTTTCCGCTGTGAAAACGGCGTGATAAAGCGCCGCATGCTATCAATGGATGAAATACGTTCCGAGGCCGAGGCCCTCGCCGGCAAAATCGGCCACAAGAGGCTCGTGGTGGTCTATGGCGAGCATCCCAAGACCGGCGCGGACTACATAGCCGAAAGCATGCGCACCATCTATAACGTGAAGGTCAAAACGCGCACCGGCATGGGCGAGATTCGCCGCGTCAACGTCAACGCCGCTCCCATGACCATAGCGGACCTTAAGAAGCTGAAGGCCGCCGGAATAGGCACCTACCAGGTTTTTCAGGAAACATACCATCACGAAACCTACGCCCGCCTGCATCCCATAAATACCGTAAAGGGCAACATTAGGTGGCGTCTTTACGCGCACCACCGCGCCATGGAAGCCGGCATAGACGACGTCGCCATCGGCGTTCTCTTCGGCCTTGCCGACTGGCGCTTTGAGGTCATGGGCCTGCTGGCCCACGCTAAAAGCCTCGAAAAGCATTTCGGCATAGGGCCGCACACTGTCTCGTTCCCCCGCACGGAACCGGCCGCCAACACGCCGTTCGCCGAAAACACCGGCCATCTCGTCTCCGACGAAGATTTCAAAAAACTCATCTGCGTGCTGAGGCTTTCCATCCCCTACGCCGGCATGATAGTGACCGCGCGCGAACGGCCCGAGATAATCCGCTCCGTGATACCCATGTGCACCCAGCGCGACGCCTCCTCCCGCGTGGGCATAGGGGCCTACAGCGACCGCTACGACACGCAGGAGGCGGAACGCCAGCAGTTCCTGCTTGGCGACACCCGCAGCCTCGACGAGGTGATAGGCGAGCTCGCGGGCATGGGCTACATAACGTCATTCTGCACGGCTGGCTACCGCTGCGGCCGCACCGGCGACCATATCATGAAGATGCTGCGCTCCGGCCGGGAGGGACGCTTCTGCAAGCTGAACGCCGTGCTTACCTTCCGCGAGTGGCTGGACGACTTCGCCTCCCCGCAGACGAAGGCGGCGGGAGAGAAACTGATACAGAAGGAGATAGAGGAGATAAAGGCCCGTATGCCGGGCGAGTTCACGCCCGAGATGTTCAACACGCTGATGGACTATTACCGCCGCATCTCTTCTGGCGAACGGGACCTTTGTTTCTAGGGCGTTATGGAATACCGCACCGAGGAAGACCTGCTGGGCAAGCTGTCCGTTCCCGCGCACGTTTACTGGGGCATCAACACGCAGAGGGCCATAGCCAATTTCCAGCTCTCCGGCGTTAAGATGAACCCGGCGCTCATACGCGCGCTGGCCATGGTAAAGAAGGCCTGTTCCCTGGCCAACACGGAGCTTGAATATCTGGACCCCGAGACCGGCGGCGCCATAACCGCCGCCTGCGCTGAGATAGTCAACGGGCAGTTCCTCAACCAGTTCCCCATAGACGCGCTTTCGGGCGGGGCGGGAACGTCCGCCAACATGAACGCCAACGAAGTGATAGCCAACCGCGCCTCCGAGCTGATAGACGGCCCGAAGGGGCCGGACGCAAAGATAAAGCCGCTTGCCCACGTCAATCTGCACCAGTCCACCAACGATGTTTATCCAACCGCGGTAAAGATAGCCTGCATATACCGCCTGCGTTCCCTGGCCGAGGCTGTGGCCAAGCTGCAGGGCGCGTTTCAGGCTAAGGAGAAGGAATTCTCCGGCATAATAAAGACCGGCCGCACCGAACTGCAGGAGGCTGTGCCGGTAACGCTGGGGGCGGAATTCTCCGCTTTCGCGGAGGCCTTTTCGCGCGACCGGTGGCGCTGCTTCAAGTGCGAGGAACGCCTGCGCGTGGTCAATCTGGGCGCAACGGCTGTGGGCACGGGCATGGCGGCCCCGCGCTCCTATATATTCCTTGTGATAGACAAGCTCCGCGACGTGACGGGCCTCGGCCTGTCGCGCGGGGAGAACCTGATGGGCGAAACCGCCAACGCGGACGCTTTCGTGGAGGTTTCCGGCATACTGAAGGCCCACGCGGCCAATACGCTCAAGGTCTGCAACGACCTGCGTCTGCTGAACATGCTGGGCGAGATAAAACTTCCGCCCGTGCAGGCGGGGTCCAGCATAATGCCGGGCAAGGTCAACCCCGTAATTTGCGAGGCGGCAATGCAGTGCGCCATGAAGGTGATAGCCAACGATTATCTTGTCACTGAATGCGCGGCGCGCGGCAGCCTTCAGATAAATGAGTTCCTGCCGCTGCTGGCGCATTCCCTGCTAGAGTCAATGGATCTGCTGATAAACGCCGACGCCGCGCTTACCGCCTATGTGGAGGCGACCACGGCGGAGCCAGCCAGGTGCAAGGAGTATGTGGACCGTTCCACCGCCATAGTGACGGCTTTCGTGCCGGTCATAGGCTACAAGAAGGCCGAGGCTCTGCTGGTGGAATTCAAGTCTTCCGGCAGGAAAAATCTGCGCGAGTTTTTGAACGACCGGCTCGGCGCGGAGGTGGTGGACAAGGCCCTTTCACCCTACAACATAGTTTCACTCGGATACCGCGACGATGAAAAAGACTCCAAAGGGGCTTAGGCTCCATATAGGGATATTCGGGCGCGTCAACGCAGGGAAATCCAGCTTTCTCAACATGATTTCCGGGCAGGACGTGGCCATCACCTCCCCCGTGCCGGGCACCACGACCGACGTGGTGGAAAAGAGCATGGAACTGCTGCCCCTCGGCCCGGTGGTGTTTCTGGACACCGCCGGCATGGACGACAACTCCGCTCTGGGCGCTGAACGCCTGCGGCGCACCCGCGCCGCGCTGGAACGCTCCGACATAGCCGTGCTTGTGGCCGAGCCGGACCAGTGGACCTCATTCGAGGATGAGCTGATAGCCTCCGCTGGGGCCGGGAATACCCCGGTCATTTGCGCGGTGAACAAAAACGATTTGCAGCCGCCCTCCGCCGAAGTGCTTGCCAGACTGGCGGAAAAGAAGATTCCCTATTTTTCCTGCGCGAGCGTTAACGCGGACAGGCGTGATGCGCAGTTGTCCGAATTCAAGTCCCTGCTGCTGGAAGCCTGCCCGGAGGATTTTCTCAATCCTCCGCCGCTGGCGGGGGATTTGCTCCGCGCCGGGGAAGTGGCGGTGCTGGTGGTGCCGATAGACTTGCAGGCCCCAAAGGGGCGGCTTATGCTGCCGCAGGTGCAGACCATAAGGGACGCGCTTGATAACGACGCCGCCTGCCTTATTGTGAAGGAACGGGAATACGCGGCGGCGCTGTCCATGCTTAAACAGCCGCCGGGCCTTGTGGTGTGCGATTCCCAGGTGGTCAACAAAGTGATGGCCGACACGCCGAAGGAAATAAAGACCACAACCTTTTCCATACTGTTCGCCCGGCTAAAGGGTGACCTGCCGCAAATGGCTGCGGCAGCCGCGGCCATAGATGGGCTGAGAAGCGGCGACAAGGTGCTGATAGCCGAATCCTGCTCCCACCATCCGGCTGAGGATGATATAGGCCGCGTTAAAATACCGCGCTGGCTGAAGCAGTACGTCGGCGGGGATTTGACCGTGGATTTCGCCTGCGGACGGGATTATCCTTCCAACCTGTCGGAATACAGGCTGGTGATACATTGCGGCGGCTGCATGCAGACCAGGCGCGATATGCTTGTCCGCATGGAGAAGGCGCGCAAGGCCGGCGTGCCGATAACGAATTACGGCGTCGCCATATCCATGCTGCAGGGCGTGCTTAAGCGGGCGCTGTCGCCCTTCCCCGCCGCGCTGTCCGCGTTTGAAGCCGCCCACGCCGAACATAAGGAAAGACGGAATACCGCCAAATAGCCGCCCGCTTGCGGGATAAATTATGGATGCAAAAACACATTACGATAACCATCTGGCGGGTTTTTATTCCTGGATGGCGGGCGATTTTGAGGCGGCAAAAAATGAATTCATGGCATTTTGCCGGGAACACGGCATAAGCCCCGGCTCAAACGGATTCGCCTTGGATTTGGGGGCTGGGCACGGAATCCAGTCAATCGCTCTGGCGGAACTGGGTTTTAAGGTCATGGCGGTGGATTTTAGTGGCGCATTGCTTGCCGAACTGGAAAGCCGTAAAGGCGGCTATCCCGTGGAATGCGTCAAAGGCGACATAATGTCAGTCCGAACATACGCGCAGCCCAAACCGGAGCTTATAGTTTGTTGCGGGGATACGCTCGCTCATCTGTCCTCATGGGACGCGATTTTGGAATTCATATCCGCGTGCGGGGAATCGCTTGCGGACGGTGGAAAACTGCTGCTCTCTTTCCGTGATTATTCCGTAGAATTGCGGGATACCGCCCGGTTCATTCCCGTAAAGAGCGATGACAGCCGCATTCTTACCTGTTTCCTTGAGTATTTTGAAGACAATGTGCGCGTTACCGACCTGCTGTACGAAAAAACGCCATCCGGCTGGGTTCAGAAAGCCAGCTCCTACTGCAAGGTCCGCACAACTCCCGCCGGAGTGACTGCCCGTATGGAAAAAGCGGGTTTCAAAGTGCAGTCTTCCACCACCAAACGTGGCCTGATTTCCATCCTTTGTATCAAGTAATACGTTACCGCTTTATGCCCGCTGTTAATTGAATGGATATGCCGCATGGTTCCCGACATGCCGTCCCATTTTCACGCATTGCGATTGATATAGAAGTGGGATTACAAAGTGTTGTTGGTTAGAGTTCCTTTTCATGCGTAGTCGGTCGCAGTATTATGTGGCGAAAGAAATTCTCATTGCCAGATGGAGTGATTAATTTCTCCCTCTGCAACAAGGCTCTGAGGCATTCTAAAAATACTAGTATTCCGGTCCCGAAGTATTCTCGACCCAAACTGTCGTGAAATACCAATGCATTGGGGTTTGCGTCATGGATAATCCGGTTTCGCATCTGATAGTATTCAATGCCCCACCATCCTACAGCTCCATGTAGTTCTTTATCTTTTGCCCATACCGCATTGTTCTTATATTTCTTTGTTGAGTCTATCTCCCATGTTTGGTCAAGCCACTCAGCAAAAGTATCCTGTGTAAAACCCCTTGAGTTGTCAGCAAGAATTTCGAATGCTATCATCAATTGCAAAATCCTATTATGATAGGGAAAGCTATTAACATTTGTATAGGAATAAGATACCCATCTTATGGCTTGCGCTATTCTGCTTCCAAGAGCAGGATTTAAATCAAAGCATGCAATACATCCAGTCAATAAATCTATTTCCGGATGTAGGGGAAGCAGGGGTTCACAAAAATATCTCGGTAGCCTTATCCCAGTATCTTTCAAGTCACATATTCTTTTTATCGACACATAACTTCCATCAATTGTTGTAAATGTTTTGATTGGTGGGGTAACATCATGCGTGATAATTTCGAAATTTTCGCTTGTAACTGAATCCATAGCCGAATTACGAATCAAGGAGCTTATAAACACTGCGCCTATTTCGCTTCTCATTCGTTCTGTGTCTGAATTGGAAAGTGGCTCTAACTTAAAATTAGAACGCGGACAAATGAGAGTAATTCTCTCTAAAGGATTGTTTTGGCTATTTCTAAAGTGTTGAAACAATGTGTCGAGATGTGTGCGAATATCAAGGTCTATTTCTTGACGAATTAAGCGATATGGATAAAGGCTGAATTTGCCTAAATCCAGTGCTGTGTCCAGATTTACATCATAAAGAAAAGATATTTGTCTTATTGTTCCCATTACTGCTTCCCACGGTAATTCCAGTGATGTATTTCGCAGTCTATGTGTTTACCTGTGATTCGTTGACTTAAGTTTACTGGCGGTTGGTAATTCCCATTCTGATGTCAGGGGATTGGTTAGCCGGCGCGGTGCGCGGCGGATTAGAAAAAAGGTGTTTGGGGTTTATTGCTTTAGTAGTGACGCGAAGGTTTCTTTTGGTTTGTTGGCCAGTTGCTGGAAGCGGTCCAGGAAATCGGCTACATCGTGGCCGTCCGTCACGGCGTGATGGCATTGCAGGCTTATCGGCATCACGGTGCGGCGTCCGCGCTTTACATACTTCCCCCAGACAATCCTTGGTATCGAGTCCTCCGCGTTGTGCGCCGGCTGTGTGAGGCCGGTGAACGGGAACCACGGCACGCAGGAGGAGAATATGCAGGCGTCGCCGATTTCCCTGTCCCCTTCCAGATTGAGATGCTCAAGTTCCATCACCATGGCGTCCTGCTCTGCCTGCCTCCTGAAAAATTCGGCGGGGTTCGGTGAATAGTGAATCATGGTGAAGTTGTAGAGACCGTACTTCCAGCCGGTGGTGGGGGCAATGGCAAGCTCCCCGTGGCGAATTACGCCGTCGGGCCGCAGGCGCAGGTGAAAGGCGGGGACCTCGTTGCCGCAGTGGCAGGTGAGGTAAAGCATCATGCTGTAGGACGAAACGCCCGCTTCTTTTGCGAATTTAAGCGCGGCGGTTACATCCAGCTCGGTGGACAGGGAAAAATGGGGGAACTGCATGGCCCGGAATACCTTGTAAATGTCCCGCCGCTTCCAATTCTCGATGTCCAGCATTTCCATGTTGATTTTCCTTGAGCCTGCCTAAGTGCCTGTCTAAAATCTCCGTATTCTGCTGCAAGCGCCGCTTTTGGCCTCATCCTTTACGTCATGCTCTTCGCATCAATCTGCGAGGATGCTCGCTTCGCTTTGCAAATCCCCGTTTCCGCTGAGGAAGAGAAGCTTCAGGCAGACTCTTATATTCTTTTACATGAACCGCTCGAAGCGGTCCTTTGAAACTTTGCAGATGGGGCAGATTTCTGGCGGAGCGTTGCGCGCGGCCAGATAACCGCACACCTTGCAGCGCCAGACCGGGTATGCCAGCTTTAGAGGCCCTTGTTCCGTTTGGCTGGCAATTGCTGCATCCTGTTGCCCCTGTGCCGGCGAGGTTCCCGGCCGATGAGAAACACGGCGTTCGGGGACGGGCTGGGCCTGCTTGCGTCCTTCGGCGATGTCCCTGCTGACATAGAGTGCGCAGTAGCAGGCGCCGTATTCGGACAGGTCGGGGTCGCGGTAATCGCAGGGGCAGATTAGGTCCAGGTCCTTCTGCTTGTCGCCATCGGCAAGACGGCAGGGACAGCAGGCGTAACCATAGCGTTTCGTGTTGACCAGCAGGCCGTGGGCCAGGTCGCGGGTGAAACCCTTGTCGGGATTGAGGAAATAGCCGCTTGCGCGGGCGTCGCGGTCCAGCTTTTCGCAAAGGGCGTCAAGCTCGGCGTCTGTGACTGTTACTTTTTCGGGCATTTTGACAGTTCCTTGCGGAGTTCGTCTTCCTTGAAGCCGATTATGCACTTCCCCTTGCCCAAAACCAATGTGGGAAAGGAGCGGGCGGGATTGACCTCTTCAAGGGCCTTGACCACGGCATCCTTCTCCGGGCCGGACAGTTCGTCGGTATATATGAAATCGTAGTCCACCTTTAGTGCGTCCAGCAGTGTTTTGGTGCGGCGGCACCATACGCAGGTGCTCAGGGCGTAAAGAAAAGGTTTGCCGGACTGTTTGTGGGTTGCCATATTGCTCCTCCCGGGCCGCTGCGAGCGCGGCGGTTTCAAAGATTCTAGCAATTCCCGATGATGCCGCAAGGCCTTTCCTCTGGCGCGCCGCGCGGGGTATTTGCTAAAAAATCTATTGGATGGATTCGAAGATACTCTTCATATGCGCCATGCCTCAGGGACATTGCGGCGTTGCCGACTATACACTCCGGCTCGCGCGGGCCTTGAACGAAAGCGGGACGGCTTCGGCCATCCTGTTGTCCCCGTGCCAGATGGCGGACAAACCGTCTTTCCTTCTCGAGAAGGTGGCGGGGTGGGGGTTTTGGAAGGCTTTCTCGGCTAAAAAAGCTGTGGAGGAAGAAAACCCGTCGCTGGTCCATTTCCAGTATCCGGCGCAGGGCTTTGGACGTAAACTCGGGCCCCAGCTTCTTGCCGTCCTTTTGAAAATGGGCGGGCGCAAAATTGCGCTTACCCTGCACGAGTTCAAGCACACCGGTTTCCTACGCAAGCTGAGCGTGCTGCCGTTGCTGCTGTGCGCGGATTTTCTGTTCTTTACGAGCGGGGAGGAACGTTCGGCTGTTGAAGGCGCGTATCCTTTCCTGAAGGGGAAACTGCGGGAGAAATCATCCATAGTGGCTGTCGGCTGCCCTCTGGAAGTCCGGGTAGGAATGCCGAAACCCGCCGGCCTGCCGGTAATAGCCTACTTCGGACTTTTCTATCCGGGCAGGCTGGCGGAATTCGCGCTCGACGCATTCTGCGAGATAGAGAAAAAGGCCCCCGGCTCGTTCAAGTATGTTTTCATCGGGGATAACCATCCGCGCCATAACGCGTATTTTGAAAGCGTGCGGGGCCGCGCCAACGCCCTGCTGGCGGACCGTGTGCAGTGGCACATGGAACTGTCCCCGTCCGAAGTGTCACGGGAGCTGGGGGAAGCCTCTTGCTTTCTTCTGCCATACGCCGGAGGGGCAAGCTTGTGCCGTTACGGATTTAATTGCGCGCTGTTGTGCGGCGCGCCGGTGATAACCAATTCCGGGCCGTCAACCCCGCCGGAGATAAAGGACGGGGAGAACGTGCTTCTCGCCTCCACGCCGCTGGAAGCGGCTGCCGCCGCCCTGTGCCTGCTGTCTGACGCGGAACTCCGCGCCAGAATAGCGGAGGGCGGGGCCAGGCTGGGCGAGTCTATTTCTTGGAAAAATATCTCCGCCGCGCATGCGGCGGCTTACGCCAGGGTGCTATGACAAAAACAGCGATAGTGCATGAGTGGCTGACCGGCTACGCCGGGGCGGAACGGGTGCTTGAGGAGATACTCAAGCTCTATCCGGATGCCGACATCTTCAGCCTTGTGGATTTCATACCGGAGGGGAAGCGCGGCTTCCTCATGAACAAGAAGGTAAAGACTTCCTTCATCCAGCGCCTGCCCATGGCGCAAAAAAAATACCGCAGTTATCTGCCTTTCTTCCCGACGGCGGCGGAAAGCTTTGATTTATCGGGCTACGACCTTGTCATCTCCATAGCGCATTGCGTAGCCAAGGGCGTCAGGACCGGACCGGGGCAGAAACATCTTTGCCTCTGCTGCACGCCGGTGCGCTACGCGTGGGATTTGCGTGGACAGTATCTTCAGGAAGCGGGTTTGGACAAAGGCATTAAAGGTATCGCCGCCAACCGCATACTTGATTATGTAAAAGACTGGGATTTAAAGACTGCCGGCAGGCCCGACGCCATAGCCTCCATATCGGAATACGTGCGCGAACGAGTGAAACGCATCTGGGGGCGTGACAGCGATATAGTCTATCCTCCTGTGGACACGGAGTATTACTCTCCGGACGGCTCGCCACGGGGAGATTTCTATCTCGCGGCTTCCCGCATGGTCCCTTACAAACGCATCGATATGCTGGCCAAGTCATTTTCGCTTATGCCGGATAAAAAGCTTGTCATCATTGGCGACGGACCCGACTATGAGAAGGTTAAGGCCGCCGCCGGCCCGAACGTGACTCTGCTTGGCTACAAAGGCAATGAGGTTTTGCGCGACCATATGCGCCGCGCGAAGGCGTTCCTGTTCGCCGCCGAGGAGGACTTCGGCATAATGCCGCTTGAGGCGCAGGCCTGCGGCACGCCTGTCATAGCTTTCGGGAAGGGCGGCTCTCTCGAGACAATAAAGGGTTTTATGCCGGGGAGCGCTCCTGCGGTGGAGTCCACCGGGGTTTTCTTCCCGGAACAGACGCCGGAAGCCGTTGCCTCCGCGGTGTCGGCGTCCGAAGGCCTGCACGTGACTGCCGATGCCTGCCGGGCTAACGCGCTGCGTTTTTCGGAGGAGAATTTCCACCGTTCGTTTTCGGATTTTGTCAAAAGGAATACCGCCGCATGAAAAAAGCGTTCATAACCGGCATTACCGGGCAGGACGGAACGTATTTGGCGGAACTGCTGGCCGCCAGGGGATTTGAACTGCACGGCTTTGTCCGCCGCTCCACGCCGGAAGATGACGCGGGGCTTGCCCTGCTGCGCGCTCTTGGAGAGAAGACCGGAAGGCCGGCGCGGCTTTATTACGGCGATTTGGACGAAACCGCCTGCCTAGAGCGCGCGCTGGACGCGGCCAGGCCGGAGTATATATTCAACTTCGGCGGGCTTTCAAGCGTGGGGGAAAGCTTCTCCTCGCCGGAACAGGCTTGCGAAACTTCCGGCCTCGGACCGCTTCGCATGCTTGAGTGGATTCGCCGGACGGATGCCGGGGGTGTGCGCTTTTTTCAGGCCGGTTCGGCGGAAATTTTCGGCGAGGGGGAAAACCTTTCCGAAACTTCTCCCGTCAGGCCGATGAATCCCTACGGCTGCGCCAAGGCGCTGGCCCAGCAGATGATTGACGTTTACAGACGGTCCTACGGGATGTTCGCCTGTTCAGCGCTTTACTTCAGTCACGAATCTCCGCGCCGGGGCAGGTTCTTCGCCACCCGTAAAATAGCATCCGCCGCCGCCCGCATCGGGCGGGGTTCGCGGGAAGTGCTGCGCGTGGGAGCGATTGACAACGTGCGGGACTGGGGCTACGCGCCGGATTACGTTGCTGCCGCCCTCGCCATCATAAGCGCCGGAAAACCGTCCGATTACGTGGTGGCCACCGGAACCGGGCATACCCTGCGCGACTTTATAAATCTGGTTTTTGAACGCTGCGGCGTCACGCTTGAATGGCGCAGGGACGGTGCGGCGGAATGGGCGGTCAATAAAGCCGACGGGAAAACTGTCGTGGAGATTGACCGCGCCTTCTTCCGGCCTTCCGACCCGAAATATCTGGTTGGGAATCCTTCTAAAATAAAAACCGGGCTGGGCTGGCGGAGCGATATTTCCTTCGCCGAACTTGCCGCTCTTCTGGCCGACGCCGAAATCAAATCGCTTTGACGCGGCCCGCCCTGATTACTGCCTGCCCGGATTAAGCGGTATGCTGAATTTGAAGGAAGCTCCCTGTTCCCCGTTGTCCGCGAAACTTATCTCTCCGCCGTGGGCTTTCACCGCGAGGCGGCAGAAGTAGAGGCCTATCCCCGTGCCGGGCATTTTCAGTCCCGGTGTCTCTATGCGGGAATATTTTCTGAACAATTTTTCAGCCTGTTCCGGCGCTATGCCGGGGCCGGTGTCGTTGACCTCGAACAGGTGGCAGGCTTCGCTGCCGCCGCCGGACAGTGACACCTTGAGGGTTATCGTGCCTCGCCGCGGCGTGTACTTTATCGCGTTGGAAATGAAGTTCATCAGCACGCGCTCAATCAACAGCCTGTCAGCCTGCACCGGGGGAAGGTCTTTTCCGGATTCCTGGACGATTTTAATATCCTTTGCTGAAGCCGCGCCTTCCATTTCCCGGATGGTTTCCGCCAGCAGGGTTTCGGCTGGCACTTTGGCAAGTTTAGGCGTCAGGTCTCCGTTTTCAAGGCGGGATGTTTCCAACACCAGTTCGATGAAGCGCAGCTGCGTGTCGCAGGCGCGTCCGGCTATCTCCAGCATTTCCGTCTTTATTTCCGGCGGCTGGTTTTTGTCCTTGAGAAGTTCTACCGCGCCCTTCATGGCCGCGACGGGGTGTTTCAAATCGTGCACCACGGAATCGGTCAGGCTGCGCCGCAGGTCCTCCACCTCCTCAAGACGTTTCCTCGCCCTGCGCACGAACAGGACGTAGCCCAGTATGAGGAGGCCCAGCAGTATTTCGGTGGCATACTCCCTCGGCGTGCGGGGCAGGGCGTTGTTTTCCAGATAGTCCGTAAGGGTCGGCAGCAGGATAAGCGGATAGCTGGCCCTTTCTATGAGCAGCAGGGTGTGCGCAGTTAAGGTGTGTCCGCGTTTCATCTACTGAATTCTAGCACAATGGGGATAAGGAAAAGGCCGCCCGGTACGGGCGGCCCTTGGTTGACCGGCGAATTTATTTGGAGGACAGCTTTTCGATGCAGGCGTCCATTTTGTAGCTTTCTTCCTTCGTGAGGGGAGCGTTGTCGGCTGTCTTCTTCTCTTCCATCGCCGCGGCAAGCTTTTTCCGGATTTCTTCCTTCATGTTCCACCGCTCCATGTTCTGCATGATGCCGGTCTCGCCCTCCTTGATTTTGCGGGCGAAGTAGCGCGCTTCCAGTTCTATGCAGTAGTCCACCGACAGGCTGGCCTGCAGCGATTTGTCCATCCTGCCGGGCGCCAGCAGATTCCGAATCTTCGTTTTGTTCGCCTCATACTTTTTGCGTTCTTCCGCGGTAAGGGGGCGGCTTTTCCCGCTGTCCACGGTGTTTTTAAGCTTTTCAAGAAAGACAGCCTTGGTTTCCTTCGTCATAATCCATCGCTGGACGTTGCTTTCAAGCTGGGAGTAGGAAAGGTCCTTCACGGTGGTGATGCGCCATGCCCAGTAGATCACTTCCTCTTCCAGCGTTTCCTTCTGCAGAGCGTCTATCTGCGGCATGAGTGCGCTGATGCCGGTGTTCGCTCCGGCGGACGCCGCCCTCTTCTGCTGGGCGAATGCGGGTGCCGCGCAAAGCGCCGTGGTGATGCAAAGGACTGCCAGAACTGCGTTTTTGATTTTCATAATTGCCTCCGTGCTATAACTATGCGCGGGCCGGAAAAGTATCACACGTCCGCTATTTCCCGCCCGTTGCCGACGGGAACTGATAGTCCGCCAGCCAGTCTGGCGGGGTGTCGTCCGCGAACTGAATGGCGTCGTCCCCGGTGGAGGGGAAATTGTAATAGGAATAACAGTCCGGCGGAACGGGCGGCATGGCGCCATCGCGGCCGTGATGCCACACTCCCAGCGCCAGAAGCAGGCAGGACGCGCATGCCGCCGCGAGCCATCTTCCCGTGCGTGCCGTGCGGCGGTTTCCCCCGGTCTTTACCGCGGACAGCACCCTTGCCCGGGCCTCCCCGCGCGGGTCGAAGTCCGCTTTCAGGAAACGGGCGATGACCTGTTCGTTCTTTCCGCGCAGGTCGGGGGAGGATGAGGTTTCATCCGCCAGTTTTTTCAGTTTTTCGGTGTCTTCATGCGGTTTCATGGCCGCCTCCGGTCAGGGCCTGCCTGAGCCTGCCCATCGCCCTGTGCAGAATGGTGCCCACGTTGCTTTCGCTGAGGCCGGATATTTCGGCTATTTCCCGGTTGTTCAGCATGGAATAGAACTTAAGCGTCACTATGTCCCGTTCACGGGAGGAAAGGGTTTCCAGCGCGGCCAGGAGCTCCTTTTTTTCCTGCTCGTCAGCAAGGGTGTCGCAGACCGGTTTTTCCCGGGAAGGGATAGAGTCATGCAGCAGGTCCAGCGGAATCATCCGGCGCAGGAGCGATATCCGCAGGTGATAATTGGCCTCGTTGCGCGCTATGCCGAAAAGCCACTGGGAAACGTTGCCCCGCGCGCTGTCGTACTGCTCCGCTTTTGCGAGCGCCTTGCGGAAGACCTGCGCGGCGACGTCCTGTGCGTCCTCGCCCACCCTGCAGCACAGGTAAGCGTGGATCCTGTCGAAGTATTCCGCGTATAAAGCGTCAAAGTCCATATATTGCCGCCTCCATGACAATACTATGCGCCGGAGGCGAAAGTATCACATCTGCCCGGATAATATGCCGGTCATGCCGAAAGCGGCGGGGTTCCGTACGGCCCCATTATACAATGTATGCTCCGGGCCTTTCCGGTTTGTGAAAATGCCCTTCCGCGCGGGTTTGACACCCGTGCCCCAATACAATATGATTACTATCATGAAAGCATATAACATCTGCGTAGTTGGGACCGGCTATGTCGGTCTGGTTACGGGCGCCTGCCTGGCCGAGATTGGACATAACGTGGTCTGCGTTGATTCCGATAAAACCAAGATTTCCACGCTTAAGAAAGGCCGTATTCCTATTTACGAGCCCGGCCTCGATAAAATCGTCAAGGAGAACGCCAAAAAAGGCCGTCTCAGCTTTTCCAATTCCATAGCGGAGGGCATGCGCCACAAAGGGCATTCCGCGCAGGTGGTTTTCATAGCGGTGGGAACGCCTCCCCGCTCTGACGGCTCGGCCGACCTTTCCTTCATCGAAAACGTCGCCTCCGAAGTGGCGGTCAACATGAGGGAGTACACGGTTATAGTGGAGAAGTCCACCGTGCCCGTTGAGACCGGCGAGCGCGTCCGCAAGACCGTGGAGCGCAACAACCGCAACGGCGTTGCGTTCGATATCGCCTCCAACCCCGAATTTCTGCGCGAAGGTTCAGCCGTGGGGGATTTCCTCAAGCCCGACCGCGTGGTGGTGGGCACCGGCTCTCCCCGCGCCGCGGAGGTCATGAAGGGCGTTTACGCCCCGCTCAAGGCTTCCATACTGATAACGGATGTGAAGAGCTCCGAGCTTATAAAGCACGCCTCCAATTCCTTCCTCGCGATGAAGATATCCTTCATAAACGCCGTCGCGCGCCTCTGCGAGAAGACCGGCGCCAACGTCGAGGACGTCGCCAAGGGAATGGGCATGGACAAGCGCATCGGCGCAAGCTTCCTGCGAGCCGGCATAGGCTTCGGCGGCTTCTGCTTCCCAAAGGACCTCGAGGCTTTTTACTGGATAAGCAAGCAGAAGGGCTACGATTTCAACCTCCTCCGCTCCGTCAAGGAAATAAACGAGGAAGCCAAGCTGTGGATGGTCGCCAAGGCCGAAGAGGAGCTGTGGAACCTCGGCGGCAAGACCATAGCCGTGCTGGGCCTCGCCTTCAAGCCGGACACGGACGACATGCGCTTCGCCCCCTCGGTGGACATAATCGCCGACCTGCAGGAGCGCGGGGCGAAGATAAGGGCCTACGACCCCGTCGCCATGCCCAACGCCTCCCGCATACTGAAGGACGTCAAGCTGTGCAAGACTCCTTACGAGGCTCTCAAGGACGCGGACTGCCTGGCCCTGGTGACGGAATGGGACGAGTTCGGCAAGCTCGATTTCGACAAGGTCGCCGACCTGATGAAGCATCCCATCATCCTCGACGGCAGGAATTTCTACGACCCCGTGAAGATGCGCGACCTCGGCTTCGTTTACCGCTCGGTGGGAAGGAAATAGCCGATGCGCGTGCTGGTGACTGGCGCGGCCGGATTCCTTGGCAGCCATATCTGCGATTTCCTGCTTGCCAAGGGGCATCAGGTGGTCGGCGTGGATAATTTCATAACCGGCTCGGTCGAAAACATCGAGCATCTCTTCGGCCGGGACGATTTCCTGTTCATAAAGCATGACGTCACCAATTACCTGCACGTTCCGGGCAGGCTGGACGCCGTCATGCATTTCGCCAGCCCCGCTAGCCCCATAGATTACATGAAGTTCCCCATTCCCACGCTGAAAGTGGGCGCGCTCGGCAGCCACAAGGCGCTGGGCCTCGCCAAGGAGAAGGGGGCCGTCTTCATGCTGGCCTCCACCAGCGAGGTGTACGGCGACCCGCAGTCCAGCCCGCAGAAGGAAGACTACTGGGGCAATGTGAATCCGGTCGGGCCGCGCGGGGTGTACGACGAGGCCAAGCGTTTCGCCGAGGCCATGACCATGGCCTACCACCGCTTCCACGGCGTGGACGTGCGCATAGTCCGCATATTCAACACCTACGGCCCCCGCATGCGCCTTGACGACGGCAGGGCCGTTCCCAATTTCATGTCGCAGGCGCTGCGCGGCAAGCCGCTGACGCTTTACGGGGACGGCTCGCAGACGCGCAGCCTCTGCTATGTGGACGACCTTATGCGCGGCCTCTACGCGCTCCTCCGCTCTAAGCTCAATACGCCGGTCAACCTCGGCAACCCTGAGGAGCTGACCATGCTGGACCTGGCCCGGACGGTAAAGCGCATATGCGGCAGCAAATCGCGGATTGTCTACAAGCCGCTTCCGCAGGACGACCCGCGCGTCCGCAGGCCGGACATAACGCTCGCGCGCAGGAAACTTGGCTGGACCCCGAAGGTGGGCCTGGAACAGGGTCTGGAAACCACTCTGGACTATTTCCGCGCGAGCATGACGGGCGCATCCGGCAAGCGCGCCCGCAAAAACTGACCATTTTATTCCGATGAAGAAAGCCTCAGGAAATAAATCCGCGCGCCCCCGCCGCGTTCTCGTTTTCGGCGGAAGCTTCGACCCTCCCCATAAATGCCACATGGAGCTGCTGGAGAAGGCAATCGGGGAGTTTTCCCCGGACAGGACGCTGGTTTTCCCCGCCTTCCATTCCCCGCTTAAAAGCGGGGCCGCCGCTTCGCCGGCGCACAGGACGGCCATGCTGAAACTGGCCCTGGCCGGCAGCGGCCTTGCCCGCCGTGCGGAAATAGATTTGTTCGAGATGGAGCGCGGCCGCAAGACCTACACCTGCGAGGTGCTGCGCCACGTGAAGGCCCGCTTCCCGGGGGCGGAGGTCTGGCTGCTAATGGGCAGCGACAGCGCCGCCACCCTTCCCCGCTGGAAGAGGCCGTCGGAACTTGCTTCCGGAGCTGTCATAGCCGTGGGACGGCGCGGCAGCGGGGAGAAAATCTCCTCCCTGCCCAAGGGTTTTTCCTACAGGCAGGTGCCGGGCGTGTTCCCCAATATTTCCTCCACTTCCGCGCGCAGGGAAATGCTTTCCGACGGAGAGGTGCCGCAGGACGTGCCCCGCCGGGTGCGGGAGTACATAGAGCGCAACGGGCTTTACGCCCAGAACATGCACCGCTGGCTGAGGGAGAATCTTTCGCCCAAGCGCTACCGCCACACGGTGGAGGTGGCGCGGCTCGCCCAGCAGCTGGCCCTGCGGTGGGGCCAGAATCACAACGATGCCGCCGTGGCCGCGCTGCTCCATGACGCCGGCAAGAAGTGGGACGCGGACGAGCTGACCGCGCGGGCGCGGCCTCTCAGGCGGCAGGTGCCCTATTTCAGCCAGATAGCGCGCTACCAGCCCGGCATACTGCATGCCTATGTGAGCGCCTCCCTTGCAAGGCGCCTGTTCGGGATATCATCCCCGGCCATACTCCGCGCCATAGAAAATCACACGCTGGGTTCGGCCCGCATGACCCGGCTGGAAAAAATACTCTACCTGGCCGACATCTCGTCCGAGGACCGTAATTTCGAGGAGGCCACGGACATCCGCAGGACAGCTTTCGAGAATATGGACGAGGCCCTTTTCTTGGCCGCGAAAGTGAAGCTGCGCTACGTTTTCAAGAGCGATAAATGGCTCTGCCCCAGGGGCATAGAATTATGGAACCAGCTGGTAAAGCGAAAAAAGGCGAAATAGCGGGGCGCGTCCTGCTTGGGGCGGGCGTTGCCGCCATGCTCTGGGCCCTGGCGCAGGCCTGCACCTCCCCCGTGGCGAAAAGCATCAGGGCGGGGGAGCCCGTCCGCATAGTTTTCATGACGGAACCGCCCGCCGTGATGGATTACGACCACAACACCTCCCGCGCCGTGCTGACTTTCCTCAAGTATCACGTGGGCCGCAAGGGGGAGTCCATGCTGAGCCGGGCCTCCGCCATAAGCGAGCTTACCGAATTCTCCGGGCACGGGGAAAAACGGCTCCTCTATTTCGCCCCGCAGACCCTGAAGGGCCGGGCCGATGTCTGGGAGGCTGCCCGCAAATGGATAGGCGCGTGGCGCACGGAGCCTTTCGCCCTCTACGACCTCTGGCACGAATACCGCGCCGTGGTCCGGGCCGGGGGCACCAACGTGGACTTTCACGACTTCCTGCTGCTTTCCATGGATTTGATAACCATGGAGCCCAACAATTTCCTGATTTTCCAGCAGCAGATAACCATGCCGTCCGGCGCGGACGCCCAGCCGGCGGAATCCGGCCTTCCTCTCAGGATAGAGGTCATCAACGCCAGCGGACGTTCCGGCCTGGCGGTGCGGGCCGCGCGCTGCCTGCGCGAATACGCGCAGGGCGGGGCGCACAACATAGATGTCATCGGGCAGGACAATTCGCGCCCGGAGGGGCAAAGCCGCATCGTGCTGCACGATCCCGCCCGGCAGGCGGACGCCAGCTCCCTGAGCGAGGCTTTGGGCATGGGCGCCGTGATTCTGGATGAGTCCAAGCCGTACAAGGACGCCACCATAATCCTCGGCCGCGATTTCAATGACGGGGCTGTCCGGGCCTGTGACTGGAAATCGCCAGAAATGCTACACTGAACCAATACTCTCATCTCATTCGCGGGAGATACGGAACATGAACGATCTGGTAGAAGTCCTGAAGTCTGCGGTGCAGAGCGGCGCCAGCGATATCCATCTTGTCGTGGGAAAGCCTCCCATGATGCGCCTTCACGGCGAGGTGGTCCCCATACACAATTTCAAGCCTCTGGAAGAGGAAAGCTCCAAGGCCATGATTTATTCCGTCCTCCTGGAAAACCAGCGCATGAAACTTGAGGAAAACCTGGAGCTGGACGCTTCCTTCGGCATAGAGGGCGTGGCCCGCTTCAGAATAAACGCTTTTTACCAGATAAACGGCGTGGAAGCCGTAATGCGCGTAATACCCTCCAAGATTCCTTCTCCGGAGGAAATCGAGCTTACCCCGACCATCACCAATCTGGCCAAGCTTCCGCGCGGCCTTGTTCTGGTCACCGGCCCCACGGGTTCCGGCAAATCCACCACGCTGGCCTGCATGCTGGAACTTATAAACCAGCAGGAATCGGTCAACATCCTCACCATCGAGGACCCCGTCGAATTTTCCTATACCAACAAGCAGAGCGTGTTCCGCCAGAGGGAAATAGGCCAGAGCACAAAATCGTTCTCGGCCGCCCTGCGCTCCGCCATGCGCCAGGACCCGGACGTCATACTGGTGGGCGAAATGCGCGACCTTGAAACCATCCAGCTTGCCGTCACCGCGGCCGAAACCGGCCACCTGTGCTTCGGCACCCTGCACACGCAGGACGCGCCCTCCACGGTTGACCGCATCATAGACGTTTTCCCGCCGCACCAGCAGACGCAGATACGCGTGCAGCTCGCTTCCACGCTGCAGGCGGTGGTTTCTCAGGTCCTGCTTCCGCGCAAGGATGGCAACGGCCGCATAGCCGCGCGCGAGCTGATGATCGTGACCCCAGCCATCTCGAACATGATACGCGAGAGCAAGACACATATGATACCCAACGCCATAGAGACCGGCGGCAAGTTCGGCATGGTCTCGATGGACAAGGCGATGGCGAACCTTGTGCGCCGCGGCGTGATAAGCTTCGAGGAGGCCGCCACCAAGGCCAAGAGCCCGGAAAGTTTCCGCCAGCTCTGCAGCGGCGGCAGCATCTCCAGCTACGGCGAAGATTCCTGACCGGAGGCGCGTTTGCCCGAGCAAGAGTCCTCAGATTTTCTCTCCTCCCACCCGCTTTTCCGGGCTTTTTCCGCCGCGGACATGGCCTGGGTGGCTTCGCTGCTTAAAAAACGCTCCGTTCAGGGCGGGCAGACTCTCTTCGAGTGCGGCCAGCCCGGCGGCAGCATGTTCATCGTGGAGCAGGGCTCCGTCAGCGTAGAGGTAATGCTGGACGAGGAGCCGCCGCGCTACAAGGTCCTGTCCGTTTTCGGCCCCGGCGATTTCTTCGGGGAAATGGCGCTGATAGAGCAGGCTCCGCGCTCGGCGCGGGCCGTCTGCCAGATGCCCTGCCTTTTTTACGAGCTGGACCGTGCCGCGCTGGACGCCATTTCGGAGCGCTGCAGCGCGGGGGCGGTGGCGCTTCTGACCGAAGTGCTCCGCACGATTTCTTCGCGCCTGAGGCAGTCCAATACAGAACTGGCCCTGCTCTGCGATCTCAGCAAGCTGGCCCTCAAGCCTTATCCGGAAGAGAAGCTTTTCCTGCGGGAGATGCTGGCCGAGACCATGCCGCATCTGGGACGCGGCTGGTCCGCGTCCGCGTGGATTTATAACTACTATAACGAGGAAATGGAACAGGCGGCTCAGTCCGGCGAGCCGTTCGAGTCCCCGGTCCGCGTTCTTTATTCTCCCGTCAATCTGCCTTCGGAGTGGGAGGGGGAGGATGTTTTCTGCGCTGTCATGCCGGGCGTCAGGCGGCCTGACGCGTTCATTTTTTTCAGGCCGCCGGAACCTCTTTCCGTCGCCACGCGCAACAGGATGGCGGTCACTTTCCAGACGCTGGCCCATTTCGCCGATTCGGTTATAGACAATATCCGTTCCAGGAAAGAACAGGCCATGCGCGAGCGTCTTCAGTCTCGCAGGCAGGCCTGAGGACGCAGGACAATTTCAGTTAACCGGCGCTCCGCGCCGATTGAAAGCAAGGGAGGAAACGATGGCAATAAAGGACAAGGAAGATTTCAGGAAAATGGCTGTAATGGCGGCCCGCGCCGCGGACGCCAAGAAAGCCGAGGAGATAAACCTTCTAGACGTGAGCGAGACCTCCCCGCTCGCCGACTTCATGCTGATAGCGACGGTGGATTCCGTCCCCCAGATGGAGGCGGTGGAGTACGGCATAAGCACCATTCTCAAGGAAGAGGGCATATACAAGCTGCATCAGGAGGGACGCGAAAGCTCCACCTGGCGCGTGCTCGACTACGGCGGCTGCATGGTGCATCTGCTGACGCCGGACATGCGCATCTTCTACGGTCTGGACAAGATTTACCACATGGGCAAGCCTGTGAAATGGGCCGCCCCCGCGAAGAAGCCGGCCAAAAAAGCCGCAGCCAAGCCCGCCGCTAAAAAAACCGCGGTCAGGAAATCTCCGGCCAAGAAAAAAGGTAAATAACAATGGAGCTCGGCCAGATACTTACGGCCGCGGTCACGGCCAACGCAAGCGACGTAATCATATCCCCGGGACGCGCCCCCATGGCGCGCATCAAGGGGCAGGTGGTTCCGCTTACCGGCGTTCCGGCGCTGACGGATACCGACGCGCGGAATCTCATCTATTCCGCTCTGCCGGAGAGCAAACGCTCCAAGTTCGAGGCGGAGAACGAGCTGGACTATTCGTTCTCGCTTCCCGGCTCGGCGCGCTTCCGTGTCAATGTCTGCCTGCAGCGCGCCGGGATATCGGCTGTTTACCGCGTAATACCCGGCAGGATACCCACGCCAGAAGAGATTATGCTCACTCCCCAGATGGTGGCGCTGGCCGACCTGCCGCGCGGACTGGTGCTCGTCACCGGCCCCACCGGCTCCGGCAAGTCCACCACGCTGGCCGCGCTGGTCGAATACATAAACTGCAAATACCGCAAGAGTGTCCTCACCATAGAGGACCCCATAGAGTTCATTTACGAGAGCAAGAACTCCGTCATAATGCAGCGCGAGGTTGGAAACCACACCGCCTCCTTCGGTCAGGCGCTGCGCCGCGCGCTGCGCCAGTCGCCGGACGTGATAATGGTGGGCGAGATGCGCGATCTGGAAACCATACAGCTCGCCATCACCGCGGCCGAGACGGGCCACCTCTGTTTCGCCACCCTGCACACCACCGACTGCGCCTCCACCGTGGACCGCATGATAGACGTGTTCCCGACGGGACAGCAGCAGCAGGTCCGCACGCAGATATCGCTGACCCTTGCGGGAGTCATTTCCCAGACGCTTATCGAGCGCAGGGACGGCGGCGCCCGCATAGCGGCGCGCGAGTTCATGGTGATGACGAACGCCATCTCCTCTCTCATCCGCGAGAGCAAGCAGCACATGATTTACAGCGCCCTTGAAACGGGCGCCAAGTTCGGCATGATGACGCTGGACCAGGACCTGGCCCGCCTCATCGCCACCGGCAAGATACGGGAGGAGGACGGCATAAAGAAGGCCCTCTCCCCCGACAGCGTAAGACAGCTTCTCAAACTCCAACAACAGGGCGTATGATGACAGACTTCCTTCTCCTCCGCAATGCAATACACGAGCGCCTTTGCGCTCATTTCAACCTTGATGCCGCAACCGCGCCGAGGCCCGTGTTTACCCCGCCTCCCGCGCACGTCAGCGCGGACATCTGCCTTCCGTGGGCCATGTCGGCCGCGAAGGTGCTCAAGCGTTCACCTCTGGAACTGGCGAAGGGCGCGGCGGAGGAGATAGGAAAGATTCCCGGCGTCGGCTCCGCAGTCGTGGCCCCTCCGGGATATGTCAATATAACGTTTTCCGCCGAAAGCCTCTCCTCGTTTGTTTCAGGCGCGGCTGGCGATTTCCCAAAACTGCTCGTCATGGCCGAGCCTCCGAAGGACAGAACTCTCATCGAGTTTGTGTCCGCCAATCCCACCGGTCCTCTGCATCTGGCTTCCGGCCGCGCGGCCGCGCTGGGCGACAGCCTCGTGCGCGTCATGCGCGCTCTCGGCTGGCAGGCCGACGCGGAATACTATGTCAACGACGCCGGCAATCAGGCGCAGCTTCTCGGTCTGTCGCTTCGCGCCCGTCATGAGGGCAAGGAACTGCCGGAGAACGGCTACAAGGGCGAATATATAAAGGAGCTTGCCGCGCAGATTCCGCCCGGCAGCAACTTCACCGACGAGGAGTACGCCCTTTTCGCCATAGACCGCATGCTTTCCATGCACAAGGCGGACATGGAGCTTTTCCGCGTGGAGTTCCAGAACTGGTTCCGCGAGTCGCGCCTGCATAAGGAAGGCGCGCTTCAAACCACTCTGGATAAACTGCGCTCCCTCGGCATGGTGTATGAAAAAGAGGGCGCGGTCTGGTTCGGCAGCACCGGGGCCGAGACCGAGGAGAAGGACGACAAGGACCGCGTTCTGGTGCGCGCCGACAAGCGTCCCACCTATTTTCTTGCCGACCTGGCCTACCATAAGGATAAATATGACCGGGGCTACACCCGCCTTGTAGACATATTGGGCGCTGACCATCATGGTTATGTGCCGCGCATGAAGGCCGGCGTCGCCGCCATGGGTTTCCCGCCCAAGTCCTTCGAGGTCGTAATACATCAGCTAGTTTTCCTGTTCCGCGACGGCAAGCCGGAGAAGATGTCCAAGCGAGAGGGGGAGTTCATCCGCCTGCGCGAACTGGCGGAGGATGTGGGCGTGGACGCGTGCCGGTTTTTCTTCGCCTCGCGCACGCCGAATTCCCATCTTAATTTCGATATCGAGCTCGCCAAGAAGAAATCGCAGGAGAACCCGGTCTTTTACGTGCAGTACGTGCACGCCCGCATCTGCTCCATATTCAAGGGGGCGGAGGAAAAGGGTTTCTCCGGTTGGGAAAAGGCCCGTTTCTCGGCCGAAAACCTTACCGTGCAGGAGCGCCAGCTGCTTACCAAGCTGGTGTGGATGCGCGAGTCTCTCGAGGCTTCCGCCCGCGACCTGAGCGTCCATCACATCACCAACTACCTGACTGAGCTGGCGAGCCTTTATCATCCCTTCTACGACAATTGCCGCGTGCTGGACGAGGCCAACCGTCCTCTGACGGTCAACCGCCTGCTGCTCTGCGCCGCGGTCAAGAACGCCATCGCTGAAGGCCTGCGCCTGATAGCCGTTTCGGCGCCGGAGCAGATGTAGCTTATGGACAATACGGACAAGCCGATAGGCATATTCGATTCCGGTATAGGCGGCCTTACCGTTCTGCGCGCCATAGCCCGGAAAATGCCTTCGGAGAGCCTTGTCTATTTCGGCGACACGGCGCATGTCCCCTACGGCTCCAAATCGGCCGAGACCGTCACGCATTACAGCCTCACCATAGCCCGCTTTCTTGTAAAGCAGAAGGTCAAGATGATAGTGGTGGCCTGCAATACGGCCTCCGCTCTCGCGCTTGAGGAGCTGCGCCGCCAGATACCCGTGCCGGTTATCGGCGTAATAGAACCTGGCGCTGCGGCGGCGATAAAGGCGACCGCCAACCGCAGGATTGCCGTCATAGGGACCGAGAAAACTATAAACAGCGGCGCGTACAAGGCGGCGGTGCGCAAGTTGTCCAGACAGCGCCATGAGGTTACCGGCCTTGCCTGTCCGCTTTTCGTCCCTCTTGTGGAGGAAGGCTGGTGGAACAAGGAAGTGACGCTGCTTGCCGCGCGAGAATATCTGAACCCTCTCAAGACCTGCGGGGCCGACACGCTCATACTGGGCTGCACCCATTATCCCGTCATAAAGGACGTCATAGGGAAAGTGATGGGCCCGAAGGTCTCTCTTGTTGATTCCGCGGAGGCCATAGCCGGGGAAGTGGAGTGGCGGCTTGAAGCGCAGGGCCTGCGCCGCAGAGGGCGCAAGGGCGGCGTGGAAATTTTCGCCAGCGACGACCCGGCCCGCTTCCGACGTCTGGCCAAAAACATCCTCGGCACTCCTTTCAAGGAAGTGACGCTCAAAACTTTCGATTGAGCGCCATGTTCCGGGCAAATCCATGAACGTTCCCTCACTGATACAGTCGCCGTGTTCCAGCGGCGCCATTACCGCTTTCACCACCACAGAAACTGACGGCGACATGATGCTCCCTGCCGAGCGCGCGGCTTTTCTTCGCGCCGCCGGACTGGACCCTTCGCGTATTCTGGTGCATAAGCAGGTGCATGGCGACGAGGTGGCCGTCATTGACAGCGAGGAGGCCTTTTCCTGTCAGGCCGCCCTGCCTTTCCCTCAGAAAGCTGACGGCTGGGTGCTTTCCCTTAAAAACGCGGGGGTGGCCGTATACACCGCCGACTGCGTTCCCCTGCTTATACGGGACGAGGCCGGCAGCGTGTTGGGGCTGGCCCATTGCGGGTGGCGCGGAGTAAGCGCGCGTTTGCCGCTGAAGCTGGCCCGCATGGTCTCGGAGAGAACATCATCTCCTCTTTCCGCATACCTCGCCCCGCACATACATGACTGTTGCTTTGAATTCGGCCCGGAGGCACGCGGTTTTTTCCGGGAGGAGAATATCCTGAACCGCGGCGGCAGGCTCTATGTGGACCTTTCCGCGGAGATTCTTTCACAACTCGCCGAGGCCGGTATTCCCGGCGCTTCTGTGTCTGTTTCCTCTCACTGCACCTGCTGTTCTGTCTCCCCGCGCTTCCATTCCTGGCGGCGGGACAAGACCGTCCGCGGCATACTTACCGTCGCTTGCATCAACAAGTAATCTTCAACCGGCCTTTCCGTTTCACCTGATAACCTTTCTCCGGTCATTGGAGAGGGGTTCTCTTTGTGGTATAGTCAGCTTGAGGGCGGCGTCCTGCCGAGGGTGAGGGTATTGTCAGGTTAGGGCTGTCGTGCCTTTATGCGCATTCCCATTGAGGGGTAACCTGATGAACCGCATCAAAAAGCATATGATACTGCCGGTGCCTGAAAGGAAGACCGTTTCCTTCTCTTTCGACGGCAAAAAGCTGGAGGCTTCCGCCGGGGAGATGATTTCCTCCGCGCTGATAGCCAACGGCATACACGTTTTTTCCCATCATCACAGGGACGGCAGCCCGCAGGGCATTTACTGCGCCAACGGGCAGTGCGCCCAGTGCACCGTCGTAGCCGACGGGCTGGCTGTCAAATCCTGCATAACCCCGGTAAAGGAAGGGATGGAAGTCCGCACTCTTGACGGCCTGCCCGAGGCTTCCGCCCCGGCGGGCGGCATGGAACTCGGGGAAACCCCCACTTTGGAGCCGGATGTCCTCATAGTAGGCGGCGGCCCTGCCGGCCTGGCCGCGGCAATCGAACTCGGCCGTCTGAACGCTTCTGTGATTCTGGTGGACGACAAGCATCGTCTGGGCGGCAAACTGGTCCTTCAGACCCATAAGTTTTTCGGCTCGGTGGAAGACTGTCACGCCGGTACCAGAGGCATAGATATAGCCTCGAAGCTGGAGGCCGAGTTGTCGGAATATCCATCAGTGAAAGTCTGGCTCAACAGCATGGCGGTGGCGGTGTTTTCCGACAGGCGGGCCGGGGTCGTCAGGGACGGGAAATATTACCTTGTAAAGCCGCGCGCGCTGCTGGTGTCCGCCGGAGCGCGGGAAAAGACCCTTGCCTTCCCCGGCAATACCCTGCCGGGCGTCTACGGCGCGGGCGCGTTCCAGACTTTGGTGAACAGGGACCTCGTGGCCCCGTCCAAAAGGCTGTTCATCGTAGGCGGGGGCAATGTCGGCCTCATCGCCGGCTATCACGCCCTTCAGGCCGGCATCGAGGTCGCCGGCCTTGCCGAGGCTCTGCCGGAGGTCGGCGGCTACAAGGTGCACGCCGACAAGCTCGTCAGGCTGGGCGTTCCGCTTTTCAAATCCCACACTGTTATGCATGCCGACGGCAAGGGGCGCGTGGAGTCCGTGACAATAGCGGAATGCGACAGGCAGTTCAAGCCGGTTCCCGGCACCGAAAAGACTTTCCGAGTTGATACCGTTCTCGTGGCGGTCGGCCTCAATCCCTGTTCCGAGCTTTATTCGCAGGCCCGCGATTTCGGCATGAACGTGTTCGCCGCCGGCGACGCGGAGGAGATTGCCGAAGCCTCCGCCGCCATGTTCAGCGGAAAGATTGCCGGGGCGAAGATAGCCAAATCGCTCGGCATGTCGCAGGAGGAGCCTCCCCGGGAGTGGCGCGAGAAGCTCGAGGTGCTCAAAAGCCGTCCCGGCGCGGTCGTGGAGCCGGGCCCGGTGAGGGAGGACGCGGCGCTGATTCCCGTTTTCCATTGCTCTCAGGAAATACCCTGCAATCCGTGCGTTTCGGTCTGCCCCAAAAAGGGCATAAAGATGCGCGGGACCGCCATAACCAGCCTGCCTTTTTTCGACGGGGACTGCATAGGCTGCGGGCGCTGCGTGGCCATATGTCCGGGGCTGGCCGTCACATTGTTGGATTACCGCAAGGATTCAAACTTCCCCACCATAACCCTCGCGTTCGAAATGGGGCGCGATATGGTAAAGGCGGGCGAATTCGTCCGTCTTACTGACGCCGCCGGGCGTGACCTGTCCAACGCCGAGGTTGTGGATGTCCGCGAATCGCCGGCCAGTAAAACGCTTCTGGTTTCCGTCAAGGCGGACCGGGGCATAGCGCCGCGCGTGGCCGGAATAAAGCTCAGGGAGTGGGAAAAGCCTGCCCCTTATGCCGACACCCCTCCGGGCGGGGCGTCCGATGACATTGTAATCTGCCGCTGCGAGCGCGTCACGCTCGGCACCATACGCAAGGCCATACGGGAGGGCGCGCGGGACATAAACGCCCTCAAGGCCGCCACCCGCGTCTGCATGGGCGCGTGCCAGAGCAAGACCTGCGAATCCCAGCTTGCGGCCATATTCCGTTCGGAGGGAGTGAAGCCGGAGGAAGTGACTCCCAACACCCAGCGTCCGCTTGTGATGGAGGTGTTCCTGGGCCAGTTCGCCAACGCCAAAGACAAGGCGGAACCTAAAACCTCGCTGGACTCCAGCAGCTTCTGAGGGGGAAAACAAATATGCCCGTACAGACATACGACGCGATAGTGATAGGGGCCGGCAGCATAGGCGTTCCGACCCCCGTGGCCCTGGCGGAAAG
>Ga0074197_1000286_pt1 | contig 70038 bp, 63 predicted proteins | sample EPASupsiteSAE305_FD_64526 | JGI IMG/M metagenome (GOLD analysis project Ga0074197, IMG submission 64526) | Bioremediated contaminated groundwater microbial communities from EPA Superfund site, New Mexico - SAE3-05 reassembly with SPADES | ecosystem: Environmental > Aquatic > Deep subsurface >... | reverse complement strand
AAACGCATAGGCATAACCCGCGTGCATATGGAGGAGGACGCGGGCAAGCTCCTCCACGCCATAGGGAACGAGGAACTGAATTTTTCGCTGGTGGACTTCAACCGCTGCGGCTTCCCCCTAATCGAGATAGTGTCCGAACCGGACATGCGCTCGCCGGAGGAAGCGTACCAGTATCTTACCGTCCTCAAATCCATAATGCAGTGGACAGGCGTGTCCACCTGCGACATGGAGAAGGGCGAACTCCGCGTGGACGTCAATATCTCACTCCGCCCCTTCGGGCAGCAGAAATTCGGCACCAAGGTGGAAATGAAAAACCTCAATTCCTTCAAGGCGGTCAAGGATTCGCTCTACGCCGAGATGAAGCGGCAGGCTGCCGCCCTTGAAGCCGGGGAAAGAATATCGCAGGAAACCCGCCTCTGGGACGACAAGGCAGGGGAAACCCGCTCCATGCGCTCTAAAGAGGACGCTCATGATTACCGCTATTTCCCGGAGCCGGACCTTGTCCCCCTCGCTCCTTCGAAAGAATGGATAGATTCCGTCCGCGCCGCCCTGCCGGAGCTTCCGGCGGTCCGCAAGGAACGCTTCACCGCGCAGTATTCTCTCTCCCCCTACGACGCGGGGGTGCTGGTCTCCTCGCGGGAGCTGGGCGATTACTTTGAAGCGGCGATGAAGGCCGAGCAGATACCGGCCAAGCCCGCCGTCAACTGGATGACAACGGAACTGCTTGGCCGGCTGAACGCCGCGAAGAAGGACATAACCGAGTCGCCAGTCAAGCCGCAGCATCTGGCCCAGCTCGTGAAGCTTATAGAGAGCGGCAAGATATCCAACCGCATGGGCAAGGACGTTTTCGAGGAGATGTGGAAGACGGGGAAGGCTCCGGCGGAGCTGGCCTCCGGCGGCGGGATGGAGCAGGTGTCCGATTCCGCCCAGCTCGAGGCCTGGGTCAAGGAAGCCGCGGCCGCCCAGCCCAAAGCCGCGGCCGACTACAAGGCGGGGAACGAGAAGGCCGCCGGCCCCATAGTCGGCTTCGTGATGAAAAAATCCAGAGGCAAGGCCAACCCGGCCGTCCTCAACGATATAATCAAAAAGGTACTCACCGCATAGAGGAGAACGCAATGAGCTGCAACTGCAACGGGAAAGACGGACACGAGCACGAACACGACGAGGAATGCCACTGCGGGGAAGACGGCATGGAGCAGGACCCGCTTGGTTCCTGGGGAGAGGCTTTCGAGGAAGCCTATTTCCAGCTTCAGGTGGAAGCCATGAAGAAACACATAAAGACCCGCAACCAGAAAACCATCGACAAGATTGCGGAGGCGGTCTCCGAGTATATGCTGGAAGAGACCTACGGGAAGGACCAGGAGGAAAGGGACGCGAAGCTGGCGAAACGCCTTTCCGGAATACTGGCCAAATCACCGAAGAAATAGTTCCCCCCGGCACAGATTACGAAAAAAAGCCCCGCCATAAGGCGGGGCTTTCGTTTTGCAAAGGGACAGTGTTTCAGACCGCCGGAATCGGAGCCTCGGCCATTTTGGGCCCGAATTCGGTGTGGGCGGGAAGGCCGCTCGGGTCCACCATGCTGAGAAGGCGTTTGTCGCTGGGATACTTGAGCATGTCCACCGCCTTGATGAAAGACACCCAGCGCACCTCTATGATTTCGGCGGGATCCGGCTTGCCGATGCGCGAAATCGGCTTCATCAGGTACCACTGCACGGCCTTGCGGATGAAGCTCCCCTTGAAGGTAAAGTAATACTTGACCCGCAGGAGCGGGGCCACTATCTTACAGCGATAGCCGGTCTCCTCGAACACTTCCCTCAGCGCGGCCTGCCGCGCGGATTCGCGCGGCTCTATATGCCCCTTGGGGAAAGTCCAGATTTTCTCGTTGCGGAGGTTGCGCGCGCGTATCAGCAGCACGCGCCGCCCGTCCGTGACAACTCCTCCGCAGGAAAATTCCGGTACCAGCATTGCCGTCTAGTTCCCCCTCTCGAAAGTCATGGCGGCGTTGAACAGCGTCCGCTCCGAGAACGGTCTGCCGAAAAGCTGCATGCCCACCGGCAGGCCCGAAGACGTTTTGCCGCAGTTCAGCGAAAGGCCCGGCACGCCAGCCATGCTGCACGGAATGGTGTATATATCCGACAGATACATCTGAAGCGGGTCGTCCATTTTCTCGCCCAGCCTGAAGGCCGGGGTGGGGCAGGCGGGACCGAGCAGAACATCCGCCTTTTCAAACGCGGCGACGAAATCCTTCTTGAGCAGCGCGCGTATCTTCTGCGCCTGCGCGTAATAGGCGTCGTAATAGCCGGAGCTGAGCGAATAGGTGCCGAGCATTATGCGCCGCTTAACCTCTGAACCGAAACCGCGCCCGCGGCTCTTCATGAAAACTTCGGGAAGGGAAAGACTCTCATCTTCCCTGGCGGCGGAGTAGCCGTAGCGCATGCCGTCGAACCGGGCCAGATTGGAGCTGGCCTCGCTGGAAGCGACTATGTAATAAGCGGCCACAGCGTATTTGGTGTGCGGCAGAGAAACCTCTACAAGTTCCGCGCCCAAGGACTGGAATTTTTTAGCCGCGCCGGCCACAAGCTTTTCCACTTCAGGGTCTATGCCGCCGACGAAATATTCCTTCGGCAGGCCGATTTTCAGGCCTTTCACCGAGCCGGAATGCCCGCCGTGATAATCGGTGCCGGGCTTCACGTCCGCGCTGGTGCTGTCCTTGTCGTCGTGCCCGGCCATGGCGGTAAGGGCCAGGGCGCAGTCGCGGGCATCGGCGGCCATGGGGCCTATCTGGTCAAGGCTTGAGGCGAACGCCACGAGCCCGTAGCGGGACATGAGACCGTAAGTCGGCTTGATGGCGGAAATGCCGCAGAAAGAGGCCGGCTGACGGACGGAGCCTCCGGTGTCGGAACCGAGGGCAATCGGGGTCATGCCCGCGGCCACCGCCGCGGCCGAACCGCCGCTGGAACCGCCCGGCACGCGGGACAGGTCGTGCGGGTTGGCTGTTTTCTTGAAAGCGGAATTTTCGCAGGAGGAGCCCATCGCGAACTCGTCCATATTCGCGCGGCCCATTATGACGGCGTCCTCGGCAAGAAGGCGTTCCACAGCCGTGGCGCTGTAAGAGGCTATATGCCCCTCAAGAAGTTTGGAAGCGCAGTACACGCGGTGGCCCTTGTACATTATGTTGTCCTTGAGGGCCACCGGCACGCCGGCCAGCAGGCCGAGAGGCTTGCCGGAAGCGCGGCGGGCGTCTATCTCTTTAGCGCGGGCCAGAGCCTCCGCCTCAAACACTTCAAGGAACGCGTTGACGTCCTTTTCGCGCGCGGCTATGGCGGACAGGGAGGCTTTTACGGCCTCCTCCGCGGATATCTTTCCGTTCCTGACCCCTTCGGCTGTCTCAAAAGCGTTCATCATGGCGGCGCCTATTCTATGACCTTGCGTACTTTGACGAAATCGAACTCGCGCATGGGAGCGTTGTCCAGCAGGGACTTCCGGTCCTCGTGGCGGACGGGAACGTCGTCGCGCATGACATTCTCGGTTCCGAAGACATGGGCCAGCGGCTCCACGGAGGAGGTATCCGCCCCCTTCAGCTCCTCCATCCAGTCCAGTATGGAGGAAAGCTGCTTCTGGTAAAGAGCGCACTCCTCTCCGGTAAGTTCCAGCCGGGCGAGGCCGGCTATTTTTTCCACTTCCGCTCTGGTTACTGCCATCGCTGAACCCTCCCTCTACAAAAGCTCTATGGGCGCCGCGCTGAGCATAAATGTCTGCCGCGCGCCCTGGTCGAAAACTATGGTTATCTTGGTCTGCTCGCCGGAACCGGTCTGAGAGACCACCTTGCCCGTACCGTACACCGCGTGCCGCACCTTGCGGCCCGACAGGCTGCGTGTGGCGGGGATAATCTTTGGAGTGTCCGGCGCGACAAAATCCACATGCTCGTCGCCGCGCTCCTCCTGTTTGCCGCCGTAAGGCTTGAAGCCAGTATAGTAGTTGGCCGCGCTCATCAGCTTGCTTTCGAAAAGGAAGCGGGAAGGCAGGTTCGCCTCCAGCTTCCCGTAAACGCGCCGGGTGGCCGCGTGGGTCAGGTAAAGCTTGTCCTTGGCGCGGGTCATGCCGACGTAGCAGAGGCGGCGCTCCTCTTCAAGCTCCTCTTCGGGAGCGTTGCCGCCGCCAACGGGGAACAGCCCGTCCTCCAGACCGGTAAGGAAGACGACGGGAAATTCCAGCCCCTTGGCCAGATGGACGGTCATCAGCGTCACGGCTGGAGTGTCCTCCGAAGCCGCGTCCGCGCTGGTGGTAAGGGCCACTTCCTGAAGGTAACCGGAAAGGGAAGGCTCGGCATTATTGCGGGCGGCGTGCTCCTGATATTCCTTTACGGAGTTAAGCAGTTCGCGCAGGTTCCCCACGCGGTCCTTTACCTCGCCGTCGTGCGGGTTCTTCTCCAGCTCTTCCTCCAGCATCTTCCAGTAGCCGGAAACGATGAGGACCTTTTCCATCATCAGCGCGGGCTCAGTGGCCGGGGCCTCCCTGCGCAGTTCGTCGAACATGCGGCAGAAAGCGTCCACCGATTTGCGGGCAGCGGCCGTAAGGCCGTCCACAAAGGCCTGCGACAGAAGAGCTTCGTGCAGGGAGAGGCCCTTTTCGCGGGCATAGGCCTCAAGCTTGTCCTGCGTGGCCTTGCTGATTCCGCGCGCGGGGACATTCAGTATGCGGGCGAGGCTCACCGTGTCCGCCGGATTCACCAGAACCCGGGCGAAGGCCAGCGCGTCACGCACTTCCTTGCGGTCGAAGAAACGTATGCTGCCGAAAATGCGGTAGGGAATCCTGTACCCGGCGAAAGCGCCTTCAAAAAGACGGCTCTGCGCGTTGGTGCGATAGAAAACCGCTATCTCCCTCAGGCTGTGCCCCTCGTCAACAAGGCGGCCCACTTCCCGCGCCACGCCCTTTGCCTCGTCGATATCGGACGGCAGTTCCAGAACGGACACAGGGTCGCCGTGGGAACGGGCGGTATAAAGGGTTTTCGGCTTGCGCTGCTTGTTGTTGCGGATGACATTATCCGCCGCCGAAAGGATGTTAGCCGTGGAACGGTAATTCTGCTCCAGGGCGATAACGCGGGCATCGGGAAAATCGGTCTCGAAATCGAGAATGTTGCGTATGTCCGCTCCGCGCCAGGAGTAAATGGACTGGTCCGGATCGCCCACCACGCAGAGATTGCGGTGCTTGGCGGACAGCGTCTTGGTCATGATGTACTGCGTCCGGTTGGTGTCCTGATATTCGTCCACCAGAACGTGCAGGAAATATTCCTGATAGTATTCGCGCAGGGCGTCGTTGGTCCGTAAAAGGGTGGCGGTCTTGAGCAGAAGATCGCCGAAATCGAGGGCGCCGGCGCGGTTCAGCTCGGCCTGATAGAGCCGGTAGATTTCAGCCGCGTCCAGCCGGAGTGGATTCTGCGAGGCCTGAGCGTGTATGTGGTACGACTCCCAGTCCAGCAAATCGTCCTTGGCGCGGGATATCAGGTTGACGTACATGGCGGCCTTGCCCTTCTCGTCGGAGCGGTTGAGGCCCTCCAGAATCTTGGATATGGTCTTCTTCTGGTCGTCGTCGTCGTAAATCAGGAAATCGTTCTTGAGCCCTACGGCCGAGGCGTGCTGCCTGAGCAGGCGGGAGCCGAAGGAATGGAAGGTGTGCATCCAGACGCGGTTGCCCTGTCCTGGCAGAAGGGCTTCAATGCGCTGGCGCATTTCGGCCGCGGCCTTATTCGTAAATGTTACAGCAAGTATGCGCCCGGGAGGCACGCCATTTAGTATGAGGCGCGCTATGCGCGTTGTCAGCGTCTTGGTCTTGCCGGTTCCCGCGCCGGCTATTATAAGGACGGGGCCGGAACCGGCCTCCGCCGCTTCGCGCTGGCGGGGATTGAGCGAGGCTAAAATATCGGGTTTGGAGCCGTGCGACGGCTGCTCCGGCAATACAAAATCCATATGTTACCTTTATTGAACTAAGGGAATTAAACGCGCGTCAGAAGGGCCAGGGCTTCCACATGCTCGGTGTGAGGGAACAGGTCGAACCCTTCCAACAGGTCTATTTTATAACTTTGGGAAAATGCCTGCAATTCTCTCGCCAGAGACTTGGGATTGCAGGACACATAAATTATGCGGGGGGGGGCCGCTTTTATGACCGCGGCCAGCGCTTTTGGATGCAGTCCGGCGCGGGGAGGGTCCAGCAGGACAAGCGAGGAGGACATGTCCGGCGCGGCCTGAAGGTAGTTTTCAACCGCGGCGCAAACGAACTCCACGCCCTCTACACCGTTTATGGTGGCGTTGACCCTGCCGTCAGCCACGGCCTCGGCGACCGACTCGACGCTGACGCATTTTTTAGCGGCGTGGCCGCACGCAAAGGAGAATCCGCCGGAACCGCCGTACAAGTCGTACAGGACGGAGGGCGAGAACCGCTCCACCAGTTCCGCCACGCGGGAATAAAGCAGGGCGGTGGCCAGAGTATTTGTCTGGAAAAAGGATTTGTGGGATATGCGGAAGCGTATGTCCTTGCAGACCGAGGGGGTCTTCACGCAAAGACGCTCCTCGATGCAGCCTTCCCCGCTGAGGATAAAAAGCTCGTCTGTAATGGCGGCGTCGGAAAGCTGCCTGTTCACCGCGTGCATGACCGTGGCGTCAGGCCAGACGCTTTCAACCGACTCCAGCAAATCATCTTCCTCGAACGAACATTCGGCGGTGAACAGCACGGCCATCTTGCGGCCGGTGTTTTTCCCCTCGCGCAGAAGCAGATGGCGGAGAACGCCGGAATGCTTTCGCAAATCGTAATAGGGAAGGCCCTCTTCCGCGGCCCAGCCGCGAATCTCGGCCAGAAGCGGCCCCACGGCGGGCGACATAAGAAAGCATTCCTTGAGATCGATGGCCTTGTCCCAGCGGCCCTTCATCTTGAGGCCGAAACGATCCTCAAATTCAAGCGAAGGGGGCGGCCCCTCCAGCTTGCGGGCCACCTGATGGGAAAAGCTGAATTCCATCTTGTTGCGGTAATACTGGATTTGCGGGGAAGGCGTTACCTTTATTGGCGGAACGTTCGGGAAAAGAGAGGAAAGGAAGGCCTCTTTGGCGGCAAGCTGCTCCGCGTAGGGCCTGTCCTGCGTGGCACAGCCCCCGCAAGCGCCGAAATGTCCGCAAAAGGGGAGCCGTGCCGTTTCCATACGCTAGACGTTAAACCTGAAGAGGCAGATATCGCCGTCCTTGACGACGTATTCCTTGCCCTCGGAACGTATAAGGCCTTTCTCGCGAAGGGCCTTCTCGCTGCCGTACTTTTCAAGATCGTCGAAGGCGTACACCTCGGCCCGGATGAAGCCGCGCTCGAAGTCGGAGTGAATCTTGCCGGCGGCCTGCGGAGCGGTCATGCCGCGCGTGATTATCCAGGAGCGCACCTCCACCTCTGGTCCGGCGGTGAAGTAGGATATCTGGTTGAGAAGCTGCTGGGACTCGCGTATTACTTTCTCAAGACCGGTGTAGTCGCTTCCTATGTCCTTGAGGAAAGCGGCCTTTTCCACCGGAGAGAAATCCGCGATATCAGCTTCGAATTTTACGCAAAGCTCTACGAAACCAGCGCCGCGCTCTTTTGCGAGCGCCGCGAGCTTGTCGGAGGCGGCCTTGTTGGGCTTTTCCGAGTTGTTGCCGACATACATCATCGGCTTGGAGGTAAGAAGCTGGAACTCCCGCGTCTCCTCCTTCGGGAGGCCGAGCGCGGAAACGGGTTTGCCCGCCGCGAGGGCGGCCTTCATTTTTTCGAGAAGAACGAGCTTTTCCTTGGCGGCCTTGTCGCCGCTGCGGGCAGTGCCGCCGAGGCGGTCCACCAGCTTTTCCACCACTTCAAGGTCGGCCAGCATGAGCTCGGTTTCAATGATGTCCACGTCGCGCGCGGGGTCAACGCCGCCCATGACGTGAATGATGTTGTCGTCCTCGAAAAGACGGACCACGTGGATGACGGCGTCGACTTCGCGGATGTTGGCGAGGAATTTGTTGCCCAGGCCCTCGCCCTTGCTTGCGCCTTTGACGAGGCCGGCGATGTCGACGAAACGTATGGAGGATGGCGTCTTCTTGGGAGGCTTGAATATGTCGAAGAGGCGGTCCAGCCGCTTATCAGGCACGGGGACCACGCCGACGTTCGGATCGATGGTGGTAAAGGGATAGTTTGAAGACTGGGCGCCAGCGTTGGTGAGCGCGTTGAAGAGGGAAGACTTGCCTACGTTAGGTAATCCTATTATGCCTATTTCCATACCCGCCCTGCGGAATGATGGCTTTGGAAAGCCAGAAAATGAAAAGCCTCTTTTTATCCGGCCCGTACGGGATTTGAACCCGTGATCTCTGCCTTGAGAGGGCAGCGTCCTAGGCCGCTAGACGAACGGGCCAGATAAAAAGAGGCTTGTGACTACCCGTATAGTATACCAAAATCCGCACACCGCGAAAAGACGGCGCGGGACGGCAGCCGGCACCCCCTTCCCGTCCCCGTCGGCAATATACCCGCCGCAAGCCCCCCAATGCCCTTAAAACCCGCCACCTCCGCTCAACCCGGAAAGCACCAGCAAACAACCCCGCCGGAAGCCGTTTCAAGGCCAAAAACAGGCCGATTTTGAGTCCCTTTTTGAGCACACCCGCAAATTTAAGTGTGCACTTTTATGTCACTTTCTCTCTCCAGGCCCCGCACGTTGCCATCCGCACAAGCACTTCTTGAGTCAGCCTTCCCCTAATCCTCCCCCACTAAAAACAGACTACTGATCAAAAACAAGGCCGGACAGGTAACATACCATTCCGGATGAGCTAAAACGATATTTCCATGCACTCCTGAATTTCATGATCCATTGCAGGGTTCCACAAACATGTTTGCTTCACTCCAATCCTATTTACCACACCTACGCGATGTTATCCTGACCGGCCAGGATTCTCGTTTCTGGTCATTTTTGACATGAGTATCGCACCAAGCAAACATTTCACAAATTACATGCTCTATGCTTTCCCTCGCTACATATTCATGCGATTCGTACGGCAACAATACAAGCCTCGCCGTACCGCCATTCCCGCGGATGGCCTCGAACATTTTTATTGATTGCAGCGGTATGGTTCCGGGGTTATTGTCAGCATTGCCATGAATCAGTAGAAACGGAGCTTTTATCCTGTCCGCGTGATGCAGAGCCGACACTCCATCATACACCGCAGGTGCTTCCCACAGGCTCCTGACCTCATTTTGAAAACCGAAAGGCACAAGAGTCTTGTTATAACCGCCGCTGCACCCTATGCCGGCTCGGAACAGCCTGCTGTAGGCAAGCAGGTTTGCTGCCATAAGCGCGCCATGGCTGTGACCACCCACCGCGATACGCCCGGTGTCTATTACGCCAAGCTCATCCGCCTTACGGATGGCAGCCTCCGCACCAGCTACAAGCTGATTTACGTAATCATCATACATCGCGCTCTGCAGACCTATAATCGGAAGACGAGGATGATCCAATACGGCATAGCCATTAAGAAGAAAAAACAGCGGCGACACGCCTGGAATCATCGGGAAACGGCCCGAAAGGCCCCTGCGCTGTCCTGCAATGGCCGCGTCCGTATAGTCCATCGGATAAGCCCAGAAAATGGCCGGAAGCTTAGACTCTCCACGATAGCCAGGAGGCAGGTAAAGTGTAAAGGAAAGCTCCACACCATCAGCCCGCTTGTAAGTCACATGCTTCCCTGTTATACCGCGCAGGCATGAGTATGGATTGCGAAAACAGGTCAGCCTGCGACCCAGGGGCCGGCAGGTATCGTCCAGTGTGACCGGCGCCGACTTGCCACGCAGTCTTTTTACGAAAAAGTTTGGGAATGCCGACGGAGTCTCATGGCGAGTGATGAACGTGCCGTCCCCATACGAAAGCCAGGCCACAAACGACTCGCAAGAATTTTTGGCGCTGTGGAAGAGACGCTCGGTTTTAAAAGTGGACAGGTCCATTCTGTCCAGAAATGCCCTGTCCCCGTCAGGCGATGCCCCCTCTCCGGCAAAGAATACCGCACTGTCACGCTCTAACATCAGGCAGTATCCGCCTGGACCCTTTTCCATGACGGGGCGGCCGGGATCCGCATAACGGTCGTCTGAATTCATCTCCCGAACAATACGCATAATGGGATGCCGCGAGGAAAAATCCATGGCGAGGATTCTTTTCCGATGCTCCATGGGGTTTATTTCCCGCACGAAACTGATGTCCCCCTTTCCCCACCAGAAGCCGGCAAACCGGTCACACAGCCTCACCAATTCTTCCGGGGTGCCAGAAAACGGCGCTTTCAGTGTGAGAACCCTGTCGCGGTGTTCCACCGGCACTTTCCAGTCTCCGCCATCCAGCGCCTCTATCCAGCATATGGTAGCGGGCTCGCGGGGAATCCAGGCAAAGCCACGCGGACCTGTCCTCACACCCCATACCGGCGCTATAGCCTGTGGCAAAGATGCCAGCCGGTGCTCCGGCGCGCCGCCGATGCTCCAGATCTCAACCCTACGCGGGAATCTTGCATGAGTGGTCAGGCGCGAATAAGGACGCACTATCTCGCTAACCAAGATATGCCTGTTGTCAGGTGAAGGCCTGACTTCCGCATACACCCCAGGCCTGCCTATCGCAGCTGTCACACCGGTAGTTATATCTACTCGCAACAGCTGGCTGCGCCCGTAGCAGGCGAACATGTCTTCATCATGGCTGGATGAAAGCAAATCCCTAGACTCATAAGTGCCGCTGGGCCGGGCGCCGGCCGTATCCAGCACTTCCGGCCCGGCGACCGGCGGCGCAGGAGGAGGTGGCGCATCTCCATCCGGCACAACCTTGACCAGAAGAGACTTGCAGTCATCCAACCATCGCAGGGCATAGCCAAGCATGGGATTCAGCCTTATGCCAGAAATCCTTCTAACCCGTAGAGAATCCCGGTCCCCAACCCACAGTTCCACTCGGTCCGCCACGGCCACGGGAAAGGCGAAATGGCGGCTGTCGGCGCTCCACTGAGGTAAACCGGCGCGCACTCCATCCGGAAGTAAGAGGTGGCGGCAGGTTGCCTTGCACACATCAACCATGTCATATGCGCAGTAATACCGGGCGTTCTGCAGTCTTCTAGACGCCGCCACGATGCGTACCCCTGCCAGCCTGAGCATGGGCTCTGCGAGTTCAACTACTGGAAGGAAAGTCCGCGGGGTCGCGAGAAGAATGCTCGCGCTATCCGGGCTTACCACGGGAACCTGCGGTTGCGCCGCGTTCAGGATATCCGCTATCTTCCCCGGAGGTTTGCCATATCCGGCATCTTTGCTGTCGCAATAATGAGCGGAGGTCAGGCACTGGCACGGTTTATCTTTGTCTGCCATAAGCTGCGTTAATTACCAGCACAAGCGTGCGCCGGCGACCCGCAACGAGAGGAATGCTGCTGTCATGCTTGAGCTAAATATTCTCCAAGATGTAAGTTTTAAGAAGCGAGGCCCGCATCCGAGCGGCCATGAAACAGAACGACACCGACAGCAAGAGAACTGACAAGGAAACAGGGATGTTGTCCGGACAACCTATATAATGGTGCGCAATATTAAGGCAATGCGTAAGCGGATTAAGCCACATCAGAGCCTGCAGCGCGACTGGGAGGCTGGACATAGGATAATAGGCCGGGGAAAGCATTATCATCGCCCAGCTTAGGCACGGGAATATCCCCATGGCATGGAAGTAATTCCTTACGCGAAGCCCAAGCGTTATCGCCAACACACCCATGAACAACGCGCATCCGACAATAGCAACAGGAAACGCCACCATGCCAGGATTGCCAGCCCAGTGCAATGCCAGCACGGAAGCAACAATCGTCTGCGGCAGGAGAAACATGGAGTAGAATATCGCAAAGCTGGCGACCATGTCCCTGCGCGAAAACCCAAGGGCAGCATAGAGTTCAAGCACGTCCGGCTGCATAATATTAACCACTCGCAGCGCCAGTATGTTCAGGAATGTGCTGGCTATGGATGACGCGATAAAACCCGTAAGAAGAAAAGGCAGCCGTTCCCCTGAACCGGACTGGGCAAGCAATATGGTAACCATCAGGGCCAGCGGCATGACTATGCCGGCTATGAGCAGTTGGAACCAGTATATCCGCATTGCCCGAAACTCAAACCCAGCCATAAGGAACAGGTTACGCATGGTGTTCTTCCCCAGTAAAGGCGAGTATCGCTTTCTCGAAAGACGGAGCCTCTATTTTAAGATACTCCACCCCCGCCTCCTTCTCCACATCGGCCGCGAAACTGATAGCATCGTGCAATTCCGGGAAGGAAACGGTTATAATGTTCTCGGTCGAGTTCCAGGAAGCGCGGGAGCGTTTCAGGGCGTCAAGCGCCGTATCCCTGCGAAGCGGGACGAACTCCATTTCAGCGGGCACCTTCATGGAGCGCGCAATGTCCGCCGCAGTGCCAGAGACGACCACTCTGCCACCGACAAGCACATAGACCCTGTCGCAAACCTTCTGTATCTCATTCATGTCGTGACTAGATATAAGGATGGTCCTGTCAGCAGCAGATCTGATGAGATCCCAAACACGGTATTTGCGTCCGATATCCACCATTGAAGTCGGCTCATCCATCACAAGCAGTTTCTTATCGCTGGCCCATGCTATGGCCATAAGCGTCATTTTCCGCAGACCGCCGGAAAGCTGATAGCCGGACATGCCGGCGCAAGATCCGAGGGAGAAACTGTCCAGAACACTCTCCACGTCCCGTGCGAGCCGCGTTCCCCCGCGTCCACCAAGGCGCAGCATGTGGGAAACAGTTTCTCTGACAGTCAGCCCCGGAAATGAAAGAGGCATTTGCGGCACGTAGCCGATGGTCAAAGGTACTATACCCGGATTGGGACCTGTATCAACCCCGTCCAGCAATATGGTGCCGGAAGTCGGCTTGACAAGACCGAAAAGTTGCCGGATAAGAGTAGTCTTGCCGGCTCCGTTGGGGCCGATTATTCCTATTCTCTCTCCCCGCGAGACAGAAATGCTTATATCGTCATTTGCCTTGAAACCATTTGGATAAATCTTTGTCAGGTGGCTTATTTCAAGCATCTATTCTCCTCAACGCCTCCGCAGTAACGCAACGACATATACATTTTAACTCTTTCGGCCAGATTCATCTCGTGCTGACGCTTGGGACAGCCGCCGCCATGCGCATTCAGCTTCCAGCGGCAGCCGCCGTAGCATATCGGCCCGTATTTGCATGTGTCCGCGCAGGAAGGCGCCCATGTGACCCCCTCGTACCAATTATTGTTTTTTCCGTCGATCCTGCCGTCCCTTATTGCGCCGCAGGCACGCTGATAAATCATCCCGGGACATTTATAGACGTTAAGCTTTTCATCTATCACCATTCCGCCGCTCATCGGATACATGCACGGCCCTTCTATAAAATCTTTCGTGACCAAGAAGCCCAAGCTGGCAGCCTTGCGATGAAGCTGCAGCAACTTGCCCACCTTATCAGTGTCAAGCAGCGCAATATTCCGTCCCTGTTCTATTTCGTGCTGGCTGGAGAATATCCACCGGAAGACCACGGCAAGGTTTTCCCGTGAAGGCACACGAGAGGCGAACATGTCTAGAAACCCGGGTAGCCGGTCGACGCTCTCATCGTCAGTACCGACAGACAGCGTTACCCGGCGGAAATTCGACAGACATGCCGGCATGTTTGCCATTATATCTTCGAAACTAGCTCTGCCATCCCTGTATGGACGCCTAATGTCATGGTCCTGAGGCAGGCCGTCCATGCATACCTGAACCTGCCGGATATATTGTGAAAGCTCCGCGGAACGTTCAGGCGAAAGGAGAGAGCCGTTTGTCACAAGCGAGCAGTTCAGCCGTACGCGGGATTTAAGCTCATGCAACTGCCGGGATGCCTCGAGGAGAACATCGTAATTAAGCAAAGGTTCCCCGCCATAGAAAACCACAAGCAGATTCTTGATTTTGTCAGCCTCTATCCTAGACAGAATGAACTTGTAAACCTCTTTCCATGACTCCATCGTCATGTTTTTTTCGGCATTGCCATCATCCCTGTAGCTTTCATAGCAATACCTACATTTGAAATTGCAGGCAGAGCTGAGAGCCACAAACAAGGCCAGGTCCTGATTGCTATGACAGCGACGACGCACTTCGGCCTTGAAAACAAGCGTCTCGTCCAATGCATCGTCACATACTATGCCAAGCGATTCCAGGCGTAACAGTTGCTTACTGTCAGCATAGACATCCGGAGGTAGATTCTCGTCAAAATCCCTTTTAAAATCGAGTTTCGACAGGCTTCGGGAGAGAGTATTGAATACCGCCACCTGCCCTTTCCCCGACATCGGGACAAACACGTTATACCGAGACCATTTCATATGAACCTACCTCCTGATGTTTTTATCGCTCATTGCGACAGCCAGACACTGCTATGCTGGCATACAAATTACCAGATTTAGTCATCCTGTTCTGTTTGCAGACTGCAGACCGGGTTGCAGAATACACAGTCCATACCCATGCTGCCTTCCTCAAAGACTTCCATTTCCATAATGCCTCCTTGCTATTGATTTGTGCTGCGATAGCCGTTAGTCATTCTGTTCTGTTTCCAGATTGCAGACCGGGTTGCAGAATACACAATCCATACCCATGCTGCCTTCCTCAAAGACTTCCATTTCCATAATGCCTCCTTGCTATTGATTTGTGCTGCGATAACCGTTAGTCATCCTGCTCTGTTTTCAGAGTGCAGACCGGGTTGCAAAATACACAGTCCATACCCATGCTGCCTTCCTCAAAGACTTCCATTTCCATAATGCCTCCTTGCTATTGATTTATGCCGAAATTACAAATTTGGTAGTTCCTTCTTCCTGCATATGATAAGGCGCATCGCACCCTGCTGGTAGACAGCCTCATGCTCAATACAAAAGCCCCCAAGCGATAGAAGGAAAACCAATTCTTTGCGATATATGAAATTCAAGTGGAAAGGAAATCTATCTATCTGGCCTGTCCGGGCATCTTTGAAAGCTATTGTCGTAGACCACATTCCGGAATCCACATCCACTTTATTCCCTTCATACAAGACACTGATACGATGTCCCGTTTCCGGGTCCAGAATTGTCCCGGCAGAACATGAATCACACAGCAAAGCCGGTGAAAACACTGCGTTAGTCATGATAAGCCTGGAATCCGATCCAAGCCAGCCATGAACCCTCCTGATGAAAGAAACCATTGAAGAAGAATCCGCCACCTCGGACAGAACGGCATTACCCAATATCGCACAATCGAAAGTTTCATTCTGAGCCATCGTCAGCATGTCGCCCTGTACAAACGTGACATTGCCCACCCCTATCCTGATGCGACGAGCTTCGGCCGCGGCAATCATTGCGGAAGACAGATCCAGCCCCAAGACGGACCGAACCATCCTATGCAAGGATAGCGCCAGTTCTCCCGTCCCACACCCTATGTCCAGAACTTGATCGGTTTTACGAAGATAGGGAGCCATTAGTTCGTGTTCTCTCTCAGCTGCCCTTACCATTTCATAATAACGGACAAACCTTGCATCACTATACAGTGTGTTGCAACCATTCTGCCTGCCAGCATCGCCTATGCATTCTGTCATCTGTCGGTCCATATTATCCATTAGGAATAGAAAACCTTACGTCCATCCGGCATTCCATCATCTTATGCCATGCCGCCAGCATCACGACCAATCGCCACTTTCGAAGCAATTTTTATGCCAATAGATTTCCCCCAGAAAACGCCACAACAGGCCTACATTCACCTTCAAACGCAATGTTTCATTTCATATGCAATGTTTATGCAATACATACAGCCATTTCATTTGAAACACACAATGATGCCGGGGGGGACCTTCCCCCCGGAAACTGGACATCTTGCTAGTTGTTAAGCCGTGTGCGACAATAGACACATGGAGGCAGCGATATGTCCCGGAAAACCGCAGAGCGTGGGGGTGGGGTAATGATACCCTGCCCCGGAAGCGATACACCGAGGAACAAATAGCCACGATCCTGAAGGAAGCCGAAACAGGGATAGCGACGGTAGAGCTGTGTCGCAAATACGGCGTGAGCCAGAACACCTTCTACAAGTGGAAGGACAAGTTTGGCGGGATGACGGTAAGCGGTATCCGGCGGCTACGACAGCTGGAAGATGAAAACCGGCGTTTAAAACAGATACTGGCCAATCTGACGCTTGATAATCAGGCGTTGAATGCGATAAACGCAAAAAACAGGTGAAGCCCAAGGCCAAGAGATCCGCCACGGCATATGCCGAGGAAGGGTTGTCGCTAAAGCTGCGGGAACGTGCCAAGCGTACGGCAGTTGTCATGATGCCGCTGGTGAAGCCGGACAGAGCAAACCAAAGCTGGTCGATAGACTTTGTATCGGAACGGCTTACAAGTGGGCGCCGGTTCAGGATACTGACTATAGTGGACAACTATTCGCATGAATGTCCGTGGCTTGAGGTGGATACAAGCATGACGGGTTACGGGTAGTGCGGGTGCTGGACAGGCTGGGCGAAGAAAGCGGCTTGCCGGAAGCCATAACGCTGGATAACGGGCCGGAATTCAGGGGTAGGACGCTGGATGCATGGTCTTATCGGACAGGCGTACGGTTAAGCTTCATAGAGCCGGGCAAGCCGCAGCAGAATGGGTATGTAGAGAGCTTCAACAGACGTTTAAGGAACGAATGTCTGAATGGGAACTGGTTCGGGACGCTACAGAAAGCACGGGAAGGGATAGAGAACTGGAGAAAGGACCATAATGAAGTCAGGCCGCACAGTTCACTGGGATACCGGACGCCAAGCGAAGTTGCCAACAGCTGTGCATTGCTCGCGTCTTAACAAGCTGCCATATGTCTAGAACATGGGGGAAGGTCTGGGCTAATCGCGTTTTCCGCGCACAATTCAGCTATGGGACGGCCTTTTAGCCCCTGCAATATGATTTCAGCTTTCGACTTGGAATCCCATTTCCTGCGTACCATGGCTGTACCCTCCGGTGCAGCCATAGTCTACTATTTCAGACTTCAAGCCTTAATGGTGTGCAGTATAAACGAACGCTACGGTGTAGTACCTGCAGACGGCAATGACGCGCACCGTAGTCTGAGGTGCGGAGTGAAGCTGGACAGCATAATGCGCATCAGGGCGGAGCGCGTTCTTAGCAATGACTATACGTAAGGCAGGGGAGGCCAGGCGGATTTTTAGCGGTTTTTGCCTGTCAGACCAAGTTCCTTGCGGTATTGGGCTATGGAACGGCGGGACAGCTTGATTTGGTGGGTTTCTTCCAGCAGCATACGCAGATTCTCATCAGAAAGACCGGGGGTCTTTTCCGCCAGTTCGCACACTAGACTCTTGGCTATGTCCTTACCGCTGGGAGCCAGCTCCCCTAGCGGAACCTCCACGCCCCACGGCATTTCCACCGACTTATTAGATATCAGCCGGTTAAGCACGCTGGGGTCCACTTCAAGCTGGGAGGACAGGTCCCGCTGCGTCATTACTTTGCGGCGTTTGGGGTCGCCACTGAGGAAATACTCGCGGTGAGCTGGCAGCAACAATTCCAGCAGCCGGAAGAGCGTCGTCTTGCGCCGTTCAAGAAATGCAAGCTTGCTTGCGACGCTTTTAGCCGCACGCGCCTCTTTCGGCGACATCGCAGACAGGCATCTTGCCATCTTTTCCTCATCCACAATGTACCGCCCCTTCCATATCTCGCGGTGGAAAAAGGCCAGAACAGGTTCACCATCCTCTATAGCAATGCCGGCAACCGCGCTGAACACCGGCGCTGGCGCTGTATCCGGCTCGGGACTCGTGGACTCGAACTCGGCCTGCATATAGACCTTGTCCACGAAGTCACGCAACTGCCGCACCTGTTCGAAAGTAAGGTCGCATGCATCAGCCGCATCAGCATCGCCTTCATCGGATTTGAGGAACCACCGCTCGAAATCCTCCTGCCCTATGCGCTGGATGAGGCCTATGACCTCACTTTTGCCGTCCACCAGCGAAGCTATCCCCCCGCCGGACGACAGCTTTACGCCATAGCCGCCGAACTGTTTGGCCGCAAACCGCGCGCGCGGGAATTCAGACAGGCGTATGACACCAGCAGTTTTTAGCAACGAAAAAACAGGCGACTGCTCAAGCTCGGCCTGAGTGACGGCAAAATCCTTCTCCGTCATCGCCGCCAATTGACCGAGCTTCAGCTGTCCGTGCAGTGCCTGCGTACCCTTTATGCGGACATAGTTTGAGATTTGCATTGTTTTACGGTGGAACTGATATTACTGTTGAGAACCCTCAGACAAAAGCCGCGAACCAGAGAGAAAATAACCATACAATCCAGCCGCAATAAGAACCATAACGGAGTACTTTGCCATGAAAATCGCCCCACCTGATTTGATGGACAAGGGGAGAACCTTAGCTATCATGATTTCACCAACCGGTATGGACACCAACGCGATATTCGCATAATGCCGTCCCTCACCGGCCAGGGCGCACAACGAAAACAAAACAGCATACAAAAACGAAAGACATATCATGTCCGCCATGCGCGGCTCAAACACGAAGCCTTTCAGAAATGACGGCATCAGTCTGATTATCTCAACACAAGATACAACCAGACATATGCCTACGATGGCAGCGGCGATTCCAGCCGCCCGCCCAAGGAATACCGAGTGCATGTTGGCGGGAGAACATATCAGTTCCGACATAATGCTGTTGTTCTTTTCTTCCGAAATGAAATGCAAAGCGCACTGATAGCTGGAGATGAGCAGAATCAGACCCAGCAAACCGTAACCGGCCCGCACGAACTCCTGCCCCAAAACGGAAACCGGCACATCCATTCTGGCAGAAGAAAGTTGAACCAACAACCACGCGCCGGACACAGGCAAAATACCCATAACATATACAAAAGGCATGCGGATTACGCTGGCAAAATATTTACGGAAGAAATAGAACATATAACGAAAAAAGGATGCAGATTCACAATTGTCACCGGCAGAATCCTCCGAAACCGACATGGCTGACCAAGTCGACATTGATTCAATAGGATAATGTTTGTCTTCCCCTGAAACAGAGTGCACACTACCTGACCTATTCTCGCTTTTGGAAACCATAAGACCCTTTCCAACAGCCCAGACGGTCAGAAGTAAAATTCCTGCACAAAGCAATCCCGCGAATATTATCTCGATACGTGAGATGCGTACGCCAGTAAAAGTACAGGCGATCAGCAGCACGGCGCAGACCATCACGCTTCCGGCGAGGAACGCATTCAAAGGTACGCTCTTGCCATCAGAAGCCATGATTTCCCTGGCCAAAAACAACAGTAACGCAGTGGACAGACAGAAACCACACAGCAAGGAAACCATTGGCATATTCCACAGCAGGCCAGGATGTGCATGAGCCAGCAAAGCGCAGTGAATTACCGCCTGTGCTGTATTGAAAATGACGCAAGCTGCCACGCTGGTATCAAGCAAAGCCAGCATCGACACCGGCGATACAAGCACAGCCTCGGATACTCCAGTTGCTTTAGAGTGGGACAAGATTCGTGAAGCTGAAACAATGCTCATCAGCATCCACAAAGCGGTTCCACCCAGCAAAAGATAAACATCAGGAAACCCTGGCCTTCCGCGAGAGCCAGCCATCAAAAAAAGCAGGGCAAACACCTTGAGCATCAGCCATTGAAATATCACCGACTGAATCCAAGTGACAGGTTCGGCTAATAACATCCGCAGATAGGTTCCCAGCAGGGAGCGATTAATTTGCATTGTCGTTTATGGACAAAGACTCGAAATATATTTGCTCCAGATTCTTTGTTTCACTGGAAAATTCATCGACAGTCGCACCGGCAGAAGAAAACGCTTCCGAAACCGCACCCAAACCCAGCTTTACATTCGCGCTTAGCAGAAACGTCGTCGCCCCCATGTGGTCAAGCCGACAGGCGAGCCTGGCACAAACGCTTTCCAAGCTGAAATTCGCAGGCAGCGAGGAAAGAACCACTTTATACCTGAAGTCCGAACCTGTCCGCCGCAGTTCAGCCAAAGAACCGGCAAGTTTAATCCTGCCTTTTTCAAGAATTATGACGTTATCCGCCAGGAGTTCCACTTCCCCAAGTTCATGTGAAGTGAGGAAGAAGGCGACCCCGTTATTTCTTGCCAAGTGAAGCAGAAGATCACGCATAAGAACGCGCGCCGCCGGATCCAATCCGCTCATCGGTTCATCGAGAAAAACAAGTTTGGGACGGTGAAGCAATGCACGGGCAAGCGCCAGCTTCTGACGCATGCCCTTTGAAAATGCCTTAACCTTTTGATTGCGAACAGCGGATAAACCCAGCACACCCAAAAGCTCTTCCGCCCTGGCCGAAAACTCCTTCCCGCGCACGCCATATAAGGAACCGAAAAAAGCCAGATTGTCTATGGCCGACAGGTTTGGATAAAAACCGGGATTATCAAGGCAAACACCCAGTTTCCGCCGAAGATTGTCAAAATCCCCGGAACCCGTGTCATATTCCCGTCCGAAATACTTTATAACACCGGCATCCCGTTTAAGCAGACCGAGCAGGGTTCTGATTGTGGTAGTCTTTCCGGCGCCATTATGTCCAAGATAGGCCAGTATCTGTCCGGGAGCAATGCAAAACTGCAGATTTTCTATGCCGGCAGCAGCGTTATATTTTTTTGTCAAACCTGACACTTCAAGCAGCATACCCATACATTTCACTCCAGCGGTACAGATTTGGCCATAACTCTTAATGGGCACCACATACCATCCTCTGAGAGGCGTATGCATTAGCCCGGCGAATTGTTATACCGGACCCCCCATTTACCGACTTAAACCCTATCGGTTATTCTAGCACAATACCGGAAAGGGCCAGAATCAAGTCCTGTCTCTCAAGACAAATGTCAGATCAAAAGCGTTGCCCGGCATCTTACCGGACAACGCTCAAAACTCATGACTACTCTCCGCAGTGGCCATCGCCCCACTTATCACATACCGTGTCAGGATAGCAATTCAGCGTACTGCCGCCCATATCAACATACGGAATCTGGATGCAAATCTGATGGGTTACCCAGTGCACGCACTCCGTAGGACCGGCACAGGAACGCGTCAGAACGCCGGGTTTACCAGTCAGAGTTCCATCCGCAAGCATGGTCAGGGCAACACCGGAAATCTCGATGGACAAACGCCCTTTGACATTTGCAGCCAGAAATTTAACCTTTTCCTCATACGATCCATTGGTTATGAGTTCATGAGCGCGGGAAGACAGTTTCACATCCACAACACAGAGTCCGAACAGATAGTCATTGAGCGCTTTCTCGGAAAGCAAAATATCGCTCGTCAAAGCTCTCCCATAACGAGGCGAGGAAGTCCCGCTGGCAGATTGAGAAACATCTTTAGGCTCCGCAACTTCAGGAACTCCCGCCACCTCCTGCTGTTTGACAGAAGCCAAAAGCGCACCGCTCTTGCTTCCCTGGTCAAAATTGACCGAAACATCCTCACTGAAAGCCGCCCCACCAAGCGAAATCACCAGCAAGCCTGCTACCGCACAAGTGTTCTTGATTACCCTCATCATTTCTTTTTCTCCTTAAGCTATGTTTTGGCGATTGCTTTTGCCAGCTTGCGCATTCGGCACTGCTTTATCGCCTTCGTCTCTCTGGTAGCAATTTTGATGCCACCACCTAACTGCCCCAAGCTGAACTTCATCTGCTGTTTTACTGCCTCCCTGTCTACCCTGTACCCAAAACGAAGCAATTTTTATGCCAACCTAAACCTTGGCCCCCGTAACGCTGCACGACATCGCGCACACGCCAACAACCCCAGCTATTGCCGCAACCCCCACTGCCGCGCCAATAGGCCCGCCCAACAGAAAGCCCAGACAACCCGCCAATAGCGCATCAATGAACAGGGCTCCAGCTACCGACACAGGCCGCTTTTCCTCATCCTTGCTTTCTTTTGGTGCATCCGCGGGTTTGGCTTCCTCAAGCTTCGGAACACTCTCACGCCTCACGGCCATGCCGGGAATAGTGGTTATTACTGTCATAGCGGCCACCGGCTTCGCCGGGGCAGCCTTTTCGAATATGCCGTTAATCTGTATGGCGCTGGCTTGCTTTGCCACGATACCGCTGTCAAAACGAAGGCTTTGCGTAGCCACGTCATCTTCAAGTGTTGCCTTGCACGGCATCACCAAACCAGTCAATAATGAAATCGTAAATACCATTTTCCTTATATCGAACATATATGCTCCACCTTCCATAAATACGGTGCGGTATAGTACCGCCATTTTGCCAGTCACCTCCTCTGAAGCAATTTTTATGCCAGTCTATCCCTCCCCTGCGAGACAGGCGCACAAACCTACATACCACACTTTCAAACGCATTGTTTGCTTTCATTTGAAATGTTTATACAATACATACAGCCACTTCATTTGAAATTGATTATTATGCCGGGGGTACAATGGACAAGCTTAGGATACTGGTCATAGAGGACGACAAGCTGGCCCAGACCGTGATGGGCAAGCATCTGGCAGCGAACTTGCCCGACTTTGCCTCGGATATGAAAACCGCAGAAAAATTGCTCAAAGCAGGCAAATACGACATTTGTTTCGTTGACCTCAAGCTGGGCAGGGATGATGACTATTCCGGCCTGAAATTGCTTCCTCTTGTCCGCAAAAGCGGGGCTTACCCCGTTGTCATGTCCAGCAGCGATGATGAGGAAACCATCAACAAGGCCTACGCGCTTGGCTGCAAGGATTTCTACGTTAAGGGCAACGAAGCCCAGAACATTAAAGCCGTTCTGGATAAATACACCAGCCACAAGTCACCACAGACACTGGATGACATATTCGCCACGCAGATAATCACCCACGACATCGCTACGCGCACCATGGTAACGGAAGCAATTAAGTATGCACCTACGGACATCCCCATAATGTTGCTCGGTCCCTCCGGCACAGGGAAGACCCGCATCGCGCGCGTCATACACGAGCATTCCGCTAGACAGGGCGAATTCGTCGCCATCAACTGCGCGGCGTACAGCGAGGATTTGCTGGAGGCCGAGCTTTTCGGCTACAAGAAGGGGGCCTTCACGGGGGCATACGACAACCGCAAGGGCAAGCTGGCGCAGGCAAACGGCGGCACGTTGTTCCTTGACGAAATCGGCTCCATGAGCCAGAACATGCAGACAAAGCTGCTGAAAGCTATCGAGGAAAAGACTTTCTACCCCGTAGGCTCCGACAAGCCGGAGCATTCCAGCTTCCGCATTATCAGCGCAACGCTGGAAGACGTGCAACAGCTTATCGCAAAGGGAAAGATGCGTTTCGACTTCTTCCAGCGCATACACGGTTTTACGCTCACGCTAAAGCCGCTCTGCCAACGCAAGGACGACATACTTCCTCTTATCGCCGACTTCAGCAAAGGTGGCAAGCGTCTTGCCTTCGAACAGGACGCAAAGACTTTCCTGCTCAACTATGACTGGCCAGGCAACGTGCGCGAGCTCAAGAAGTTTGTGGAAATGGTTTCGGCAGGCGACGGGCTGGTAACGCTGGGAATAGTGCAGGGTCACATCGCCAGCCGAATGCGCCTGGGAACCCCGCAGGCTGCGGCAACGGACGGCATGCTGACCAATCAGCAGTACGAATTAGCAATGACAAAAGGTCTTAACGACGCGATTGACCGTTTCGCCTGGGAAATAATCAAGCGAAACCTGTCCGCCAACAACGGCAAAAAGGCCCGCACACTGGAGCAGCTGAAAATATCGACGCGGCTCCTATATTCGACGCTCAATAAATTCGGGGGCAAATGATATGGAGCTTTCAACGGAAATGCGGAAGCTGCTTCACGACATAGATTCCAAGACATCCAGCATAAAGAGCGCGGCGAAGCTGCTGCGCGAATGCGAGCCGCAGGAACGCAAGGAAATGCTGACGCTGATGAAAGCCGCCGCACAGGAGGTTATGGATTGCCTGACGGAACTGGAAAATCTAAGCGCCAGGCAAATATAAGAAACTGTTACTTGTCGCCACACGGTACCGTTTGAGAATGGTTCCTGTAAAATATCTCGCGCAAGTGATGATATTGCCCATTCTCCGCGATCAGTTTCTGCGGCACTCCGGATTCAACAATAATGCCATCGTCAATTAGCAATATGCGGTCAGAAAGCTTTTCCAGAGTGTTGAACTGATGGGATATAAGGATACCCTTGCGACCAGCAGTGGCATCTTGCATTAATTTGACCGCGACGTGTTCGCTGTGGGCATCCAGCGAAGAGAAAGGCTCATCCAGCACATAAAACACATAATCCTTGCGCAGGAAAAAACGCGCCAACGCAATACGCTGGCGTTCGCCTCCGCTGATATATTCTCCACCTACTCCGAGCAATCTACCTGAAAGCTTCTCGAGCTTGAGAAGCGAGATGATTCGCTCATACTCGTCTTTCAATATATAGTTTGAATTGAATACGCCCTGTGATGCCTGCTCCTGATTACTCATAATGGATTGCATGAACTCGCCATGTTTGCCAGATGATGCCATTTCATTGAAACCCGAGGCCGCAAGGAACGAACGCACAGAGACCGGAGCATCTTCGACTCGCCTGATCGCATCAATTCGCATTCCGGCAAGAGTTTCCCGAATTTCAGCCAAAGCTTGTACTGCGTGTCCATCCGCCACCAGCTTTTTCCCCAGCAGTATGTTATCATGCAGATTACGATTAAATATTTCCACGCTCTGGGGAATAATGTTGAAGGCCGCATAATATGCCCCGGCAGGAATTGCAGTCAATGGCACCGACCCGTTTATTATTACAATACCCGTCTCCGGAAGTACTTCCCGGTACAGCATTTTAAGTATTGAAGACTTCCCTTCCCCGGACAATCCGGTTATACCAAGTCGACAGTCAATTTTAAAGGACAAGGGCCGACTTTTTTTGCCATATGGCAGTATAACGTTTTGTAGTTCCACCGAATCCACCCTGACCGAGGTTGGCGCCGAAACAGGCAGGGCTCCAGTTTTCTCTGGGAAGGCTTCCTCATACCGCTTTACCCAAGAGCCATAATTGGTCAAATCCCCCAAAAAAGTGACATAACTACTGAATGGCTCAAAAAGCGAAGAGAAATAGGCAATTATCGCAAGTAACTGCCCGTATGTCATTTCCGCCGCGATAATTTTATGCAGGATAATAACCAGCATAAGGAAAAAAGTCGCGTATTTGATTGCACTAAATGTGAAACGGTTAATTTCAAGCGCTTTGAGAAGTGAGTTGGTCTGGCAATTGTTTTTCAGAAGGAGGTCCCACACCGGGGAGGTGAAGTAGTCCGCATTTGCGGACGTCTTCAGGGTAAAGGTATTCGACACTATTTCATTCGATTCTGCAGACAGATTTGCACCACTTTGATTGATATCATCCATTAGACGTTTACGCAAAATATGGAAAACATAGGTGCTTATCGCAGTCAACAGATATGCTCCCAAGAAAAGGTAAAAGACCGGTCGGCACCAATTGAATACTATGATATTCACACATATCATCTGCACCGAACCGAAAAAGAAATCAAAAATGGATGGCGACACAAGAGTGGAAAGACTCTGTGTCAAATTCGTAAATATCGCAGTGTAGTAAGCGCTTCCTTTCGCCTGTATTGTGTTTTTTGGCAAAGCGAGAACCTTTGAAACGGATTCGCGATACAGATATTCGCGCAGCCTTATGCGCAACAGGCGGAAACCAACATATTCGGCCAGAAGTAGGACTGTACCCGCAGCCATGAGTCCAAGCAGCAGCATTGCATGCCCGGACCATATTTGCTTGTTGGCAATAGCGTCATCGATAAAGACACGCTGGGCCAAAGGAATGAGAAAAGTAACAGCATATTTCAAGCTGTAAACCACCAGCCCCAAATAAAAAAGGAGCTTGAATTTCCGCGGTAAACGACCTATAAACTGAAAAATACGAAACTCTGTATGTTCTTTCATCAGGAAAATCCCCGTTCGGCGCCAAAAACATTGCAGGCACTCATTGTATTTGAGTTATTTAATCATATCCGGGTTTACGGCAAGCATAAACACAGGACCGCCAACATCACGAAAGCAAGCATATCCACGTCTCAATTCACCTTTTCTAATGCTTCTGACTTGTCGCGTAGATATTTTGTAATGCACCCCTATAAGTCAAGCTGTCTGAATAGTAGACATTTGCTCTGCGTAATATGATGCTTCTGCCGCATTCGGCGGCCTGTATCCTAGCGTCGAATGCAGGTAACTGCGGTTGTACCCTTCAATCCAGCTTTCCAGCTCTCTCGCCATTTCTTGCGGACTCTGCCATTCCTTCAGCCAGATAAGCTCTTCTTTCAGCGTTCTGAACATCCGTTCCGTATCGGCGTTTCCCTTCGGGTTGTTCTAGCTCATGAATGCCTGCTTCACGCCCATTTCCGCGCACGCCTCCATGAATCCCGCCGACGTCGGCTGGCTTCCGTTGTCGCTAATAAGATTTACGCCTGCGACTCGTATCCCGTCATGGAACTGCCGGTTCGCCGCCATGTTCAGCGCCATCAGCCAATGCTTTGCCCGGCACTGCGTCCCCATGTAGTATCCGGCTACCTTCTTGCTGTACCAGTCCACCACGAATACTATATACACCCACCCGAAGTTCTGCACCAGCACCTTCGTCATGTCGGTGCCCCACCATTCGTTCGGGCATGTCGGGCGCGGTTTAGTGCCCGTCGGTGTGCGCTTCGCCTTCAGCCGCGTGTTTGCTGTTACCAGCAAGCCATGCTCTTTTAATAGCCGGTACACACGCTTGCGGTTTATGTCCAGCCCGTCTATGTACCGCAAATGCGCCCAGATTCGCCTATAGCCCCAGAATGGGGCAAAGACTTCAGTTCCGTTATTCGCCAGACCAGCGGGGCATTGCGTGCATCCACGACAACTGAACGCCTGCGCCGCACTACAGCCAATCCTCGTCGCTTTTTTTTAATTCTAAAGTCAGCTCGCCTATTACGCGCTTGAGCTTTGCATCCTGCCGGAGCAACTGTTCCTCGGCTCGACCCGTGTCCTCAAAGGACTTGCCCATGTTGGACAGGAACCGGTCGCGCCATTGGTAGTACTGGGCCTGGCTAATCGCGTTTTCAGCGCATAATTCGGCTACGGGTCGGCCATTGAGCCCCTGCAATACGATTTCAGCTTTGGACTTGGAATCCCATCTCCTGCGTACCATGACTATACCCTCCATGCAGTCATAGTCTTCTATTTCACGCTTCATTCCTTGATGGGGAGCAGTATAACCTTGTCGTTGAATTGGCGAGACATTAGGTTAGGTAATGAAAAATCAAAGTATGCTAGCTCTGCCAGGGAGGATCTTTGCTGATTACGCCTTTGAGGAACTTCAGTCGGGCGAATTCTTCGGGGGGATGGCCGGTTTCCATGTATAGGCTGGTAAAACCGGCTTCGTGCAACTGCCGGGCTATATCCTCGCCCTTAACGCCACAACCCAGTTCGGAATCGATGTAAATCGGCGCTTGTTTATCCAGCGATGCGATTTGCGACAGAAGATCAGCCGCAGTCCTGAAGGGCTTTAGCTCAACACCTTTGCCCTTAGCCGCCATCTTCCATGTCAGGTGGACCAACGGATCGTCGTCCAGCAATACAATCGGAGCACAATGCACTTTTGCCACGTTTACGCGTATGGGCACAAGACCGGACAGATTTTTTGGCAGCAACCGCATACCAAGTCGCTGGCATTCGGCCAAAATCTGCGGCTCTTCCCACCGGCTGCTCACAAGTATGGACTGTGCCGTTATCCCCAATTCCTGCGCCAGAGCAAGTCCAGTTTCCCTATGGCCGAGCAGCTCATAATCCAGCAGATAAACAGCTTCTTTGACCTTGTCCGGGTTAGAGGCAACCCACTGCCGCAGCCCGGACGGTTCAGACAGGTTCAACGATTCAACACCCTGCTCGCCGACGCGCGAGGAAGCGAAGCGCCCCTTCCAGACCTGATGTATGGTGCCGTCGTCATCCAGCAGGACTACATACTGTCCGGGCGAAAAGACCAGCTCCGGCACAAACCATTGCGGCGGTTCGGCAGCAGGCAAGGTCAGTGTAATGGCAGTTCCCTTGCCTGGCTCAGAAGCGATGGCAAGCATTCCGCCCCAACCTTCAACCGTGGTACGCGCATGGTACAACCCAAGCCCTGAACCGCCAGCCTTGCCGTGCGTTTCCCCCTTCTGTCCCAGCTTTGCCACTATTTCAGGCGCTATACCCTTGCCGTCATCCGATATGGAAATGGCAACACTTCCGCCAGCTTGAGACAGACGCAGCGAAACCATGCCCTTGTCACCCAGCGATTCAACAGCATTATTCACCAGATTCGAAATCACCCGCCGGAATTCCACCGGCTGCACTGAAGCGAACAAGCCGTAGGATTCCGGCGAAAGCGGCATATCAAGCTGCACGCCGGGGCGTGACTGGAACTGCAGACGCTTTTCAGTCAGCAGCGGGTCCAGCAGGCCGGACAGCAGGCAAACATAAGTCGAGGAAGGAACTGACTGCGAAACTTGCCCGGCATCCGGACGCCGGTACTTTTCGATAAGGTTGTTGGCTATGTCGCGTATGCGGTTCGAGGCGTTGCGGATTACAAGGCGCTGCTCTTCGGGCATGTCCGCCGTGTTCTTGACAGCCATGTCCAGCGCGGCAAGCGGCGAGCGAATATCATGCGCCACCTGTGCCGACAGGTCCGACATGGCTTTCGAAACAGCCAGCTCATTTTCAAGACGGGCTGTCCGCTGAAGCGAATCAACCATCTTGCCGGTCATCTGCGAGAACGGGACGCCAAGCAGGTCCGGCGGCAGCGCCTCAAGATTCTTTTTAACAGCAGCGCTCATCCCGGCAGTATTGGAGTTATCTGACAAACGGTTGATATCGTTTACGGAACGTTCTATAGCCAGTATCGTGCGAATGGACCCCAGGTTTGACACTACCATCAGCACAAGGAACAATACCACAACGGCAATGAACAACACATAGTTCGCTTCGAACACAAAAGCGTTGACGTCGGCCCAGTCTATGACATATTCAAGCGTACCCAGCTCGGCCCCATTGGATATGAAGGAAACGCTATATGTCCGCTGCGCCCATGGCCGCTGGTAAATGTTGCCGATTACGGCTTCCTTGAATATCCACTTACTGCCTTCGAATGAAACAGGATGAAAGGTAATCCGCTTTATATTGTCGTTCTTGATGCGCCAGAGTATACGCTGGGTTTCGAAAACGTCGCCGTCAAGGAATGCTTTCTCGAAATAGGCAGCGTTCTGCCGCATGGAAGTGCGCAGCTTGTCGTCTGCCACTACACCGGCGGAATACACGGAGAAAACTTGCCAGAATGTTATAAAAACAAACAGACCCAGCGCATAGTATCGCCAATTGTAGGCGAAAACCCGTCCGCAAAGCCGAAACAAGGATTTTACCATCTCAAATCACCGACACGCTGAAACTCACTGAAAGTAAGCCCAACTACAATGTTCTTTACCTCTGGAGGGTAATAAATTTCCCGTACCCCCTGATAAATCGGAAGAACAACTTTTTCCCTCTCAAATTCACGTGCAATTCTACGCACCAATTCTTCCGCACGATTCCTATCTTCCTCTTGCTTCAATTGACTGTATAGATTTCGCGCTATCGGCAAATCAAAATCAAACCAAGAAAAATAATCAAGATAAGGATGACTATCAATTTCATCCACATCGCTGGAAATGATAGCCAGGTTATAGCCTTTTGTTTGGCGAGACAATGAGCTCAAAAATTCAGCAGCCTTGATAGTCCTTAGTGTTACCGGAACCCCTGTCCGGAGGGAAAAATCAAGCAACATCTTCCTCATAGAATCTTCATTATCTGAAAGCAAATCAGCAAAAATCAATGGAGCATGCAGAGGCAAGCGTCCCCGACAATGTTGAATTGGCTTTCCGGCTTTTGCCCCAGCAACTCCTAATGGCAAAATATTTTGTATCACCCAAAAGGGTGTTTTCTTTTTAGGAGCAAACGCAGTTCGTAACATGTCTGTATCCATGCAGTTATAGACTTCATCTCGAACGGTTTTGTCAGGATGGTTTATCAATAACAACAGGGAATTCAGTGATGCAATAGTTGTGTGTGGATACTTCTGTTTAACCCATTCAGGAATGCCGTCGACAGGTATTTTATTAAAATCACTTATATTCCTATCCTGCAACGCTGGATTATCTGGCGAAATATATGGTTTTATCTCAATGGTATTATAGCCACGCCATACTGACTTCTTTCTCATAAGCGTAGCTTCTGATGCTGTTTTCCTTGTCACACGAAAATCGCCCAACCCCTCTTCCACATCTTCAGAGACAGAACAAGTAGGAGCATGTTGATACATAGTTAAGTAAGACAAATAAGATTTCCGCGGCTTGGCAAATTTCACGAAAACACAATTCTCAATACGTCTAACGGTTGAAGATCGGTCAAAAATATTAGTAGTATCGCGTAAATATGCTGTGAACAATTCTGGAGTAAACTTATGTGAAAGATCAAACTGCACTCCCGAGGAAAGACAAAACATGTACTCGGTATAATCAATGCTCCTATGCCATTTACTCAAGATGGTTGAAGAATAATTCTGCCCATCAATCAGACGGAATAATGGCTCATGAGTTTGTCTAAGAATATACAGGGATCCTGCAGTCTGCATCCCAGAAACAGATATTTTGCTGGGTAAATCCGGAAGAACAACCACCCATTTCCGGTAACTGTTAGAAAGAGATAAAATCACAGCCACCAAAAATATTGAGCCCAACAGAAAGAGAGCTGACGGAATGCGTTTTAAGTTTAGAGGCATAGACACATAATGCGATATCAGCAATTAATACTAGCCAAGGTGAGGCGGGAAAGTTCCCAGACGCCGAGCTTCGTCAAAAATACGAAAACACACAACACAATCATGAGAACATGCAGAATCAAATACGTCAATACTTACTGATAATTCTTGGGCGATTTTTCCAAAAGTTTTGCGGGAAATCAACTTATAAAATGGACTCTGAAAATGCTCATCAACTGAATTGTGGGCAAAATCATGATAATTATCAGCGAAAACCAACTCCGCACAACAAAAAGAAAAACCACGACCACAGGTATAGACAATACGATCTGAATTAGGGCAACATCGCCGAAGCACACCTCTATCAAATTCCGGAAATTTGAACGCCACACCATTTTTCACTGCCTGCCCAAAAGGCACGACCTTTTGCACACCAACAGGAAACTTACCGATCTTTCGCAATTGGGCCAATAAGGACAACTCAGCTGCAGAACCTATAGCCATCAGAACGGAAAAATGAACTCCATGCTTGCGACAGGCAGCATAGAGATTCGAGACATTCTGCAAAGATGTAAATTGCGCATGAAAAGAATCAAAAGACATCTGGATTCGATGGAGATAGGGAATACAATCTAGGAACAGGGAAGCGGCAGACTCAGTGACCGCGAAATGGCCATTAGTTGAAAGAATAACCTTGCATTGAGGCGGTCCAACACATACAGAAGCAATATCAATGATATGATCAAGATATAATGACGGTTCGCCGCCAGTGAAGAGAAGCTCTTGCGGCCTATAACTTGCAACAAAACTTTTAAGGACTTTTATCTCCTGCGCAGAAGGGGAACGGTCTTTGTCGGAGTCTGCTATAGTACAATGAACGCAACGAAAATTACATTTCGTCCCGATCACAACAGCGACACGATTTAGTTCGCAAGTGACAACCATTCAGAAACAAACAGAGTACTCAAGGAAGCCCAAGACTTCGGCATCATGACAAAAGACAATAATTCAAGCTTTCTTGTCAGTCCCAGTACCATTAACCGTTTTAATAATGGGAACGTCAGCGGTGTTTTCGCACAAAAGCAGTTGTTCGTCTGAACTGCCAATAGATAACAGCTGTTTTTTCTCGGAATCAGACATCGTAGCTACGTATTTCACTGCCATGGTAGCAGAAAGAATACCTACCGAAACTAGCAACTTTGCGATTTGCGAATCTTTAGCCATTGAACTACCCCCAAATAAAACTTCTCTATAAGATAATTCTACACAGAAAAGTATTACAATTGCAACAATAATTTACTTACTAGATACAAAAATATCCTTCACAGCCATCCAAGGATAAACAGCATTGCCGAAATTAACATATTCCCTGGAAATACCAGAGATTGCCATTACCATCTTCGGGATGTTTCCTGTTATCATTGTTTCTTTCACAGGAAACCGAACAACCCCTTTTTCTATGTAAAGAGCATCCGGGACTGTCCCAGAAAAATCCCCCGAATCGGATGGATAGCCCCCCGCAAAACCATTTACAAGGAGACCGCGATCAATAGATTCAATCAGCTGACTTGAGGGAACATTCCCTGGGGATACACACAGGCAACCCCCATTGTTACGCACATGCCGCAACCCGGTTTTTCTAGCGCCATATTGGGAAAGCGAATAATTGCGTAGAAAGCCATTCTCAATCAGCGTTGAGTTTTCCGCAATAAATCCATCATTTGTTAGAAAATATCCACCTGAAATTGACGGAGACAACGGAATCGAAGACAGAGAGAAATGTTCGACTGCTATCCGAGAATCAAGTTTCCCTTTATACACACTTGTCCCGGCCAAGAGCATCCTGTCTCCCAAGGCACAAACAGGGAAATATTTCATGAAAGCACCCAAAACATCTGGGGAGAAAATGACATCGCCAGTGAAGCTGCCTTTTATTCTACGGGCGTCCAGATGATGTACCGCACGTTCGCAAATCTGCCGCAAGCTTCCACATTCCAGCAAAGGCAACGACAAGTCTCGAAGAATGACGTGCGAATCAAATGGCGTGGAAATCCGGCCTTCACACTGGGCAATGACCGCAAGATTTATCTCATATTTGCCTGTAACCGACAGCAAATCAACGGCATTCGAATTAACCAAACTTGTCGCTTCACGAACGAACTTAATAGAGGCTTCCAAAATAGCAATAGCAGGGTAAAGCTGCCTGATGGAACTATCGAGTTCCTTCAGTCTGTCAAACATTCCTGTCATATCAGGAGAGGATGGACCGGACCCCAAAGAATTGGATACCTGATATGGAGCGACATCATAAGCCTCATCGACCGAACTAGCACCAAGCGCATCATCAAGTTTTCGCAGCAGCATCGGGTCCGGTGCACAATTGTAAAGGGAAGAGACAGAAAGCGTGCCGCGTTTCGCATCCCTAACTGCCACAATACTTCCCCTGCAAGCCCTAGTGGTCCGCAGGGAAGATATGCCTATAGGGCCCACAACCATCTCATGGGTTTCAGATTCTGTGAACATGCACTGCACGCTTGCACCCAAGTCACCGGAAATAGCATCCACATATGCATGCGCTATACAACCAATATCCTTCATCACTTTCCCCCGACCAACACACGGCACTTGGAGGCTGGTCCCCCCAAGCCCATTGGCATAAGCAAGGGTCCCAACCCGCAAAATCCGCCGGACAACCAAGACAGACGATCAGACAGCATTGTTACACTTTTCCAAACATCATGCAGATTGCCTGAAATACTGGTGTGCCTTACGGCACGACCAATTCTGCCATTTTTTATCTCATAACCCGCAACTATTCCCGCCATGAAATTGCTGTTCATGTCAGAATACCCGTCGCCAATCTGTGTGAAATAATACCCATTATCGACTGACGCGATCATTTCCTCCAGAGTACTACTACCAGGAAGTATGGCGGCATTACGGCAGCAAATAACGGGTTCATACATGAATGAAGCCGCCCGGGCATGGCCAGAGGGACTCCCACCCAAAATATCCGCAGACTCCCGGTCATGCATATAGCCTCTGAACACCCCATTTTCTATAATAGTCAAATCCCTGGCGCGCACTCCTTCGTCGTCAAAAAACACAGGCGCAGGGCACAATTGCCCGAACGCAGTGTGGGCGAAATCAACAAGACTGACCACGGGACTACCTACGACTCTCCCTACCATAGACACCAATGGATTTCTACCTAGCAAAGAAGAAGCTTTGGCTGGAGGCATAATTGTCTCGTGCGCCAAAAGTCCGGTCAGTTCCGGTCCCAAGATGCATTCTTTTTCGCCCGCATCAGGAACAACCCCTTCAAGTTTTCGCATCAAATGTTCGTAGAGTGTGTCAATGCGCTCATATAAAGGACCAAGATGTTCAAAAACATCTTCAAAGTGACCACTATTGCCTAATATAACATGAGCATTGGCGTTTGCCGAACCATTACTAGCAGACAAAAATACTATCAACCGGGTAGCAGGTATCATTGTGTCAATAACACTTCCAGACGAACTAATAAATGATTTTTCCCACTCGAAACAATTAAGCCAGAGTCTTCTCCCTGAAATTTTCGGATAACTACGCAAACAATGAGAATCCACCTCCGCCACAAATTCCAGTATTTCCTTTATGGATTTTCGTGCCTTCTTGGTGGCGAGATATTGCCTTGCAGTATGCACCTCGGAACTTGGCATTGAGGACATTGGACCTTGCAGACTGCCGAGACATTCCGCATTAGCTGCAGCCTGGGATATGGTGGCAGTCACCGATTCATGAGTCGGGTCACTTGCTGCAGCAAATCCCCACACACGGCCTCTGCGAACCCTTGCCGCAAATCCGCTGATGATTTTTGTCTCATTGGTCAAAAGATTGCCGTTCACCATACTAATCTCCACCTCCCGATTTTCCTGGAAACGGAGATCAGCATTAGCAGGGAGCAAAACCTTGTACTGAGAAATATCCATATAAATATATTACCTGTGACCGCAAACTAAATCGCGCAATGCTACAGTTCAAACTGTTATGTCGCTTGAATAGACCATCCCTCACAACACAAAACTTGAAAAAAGATTTCAGAGAGACTTTGGGACGATCAATTTACCTGAACTTTCCATTACTTACTGTCATGCCGACAACAAGCAAGGCAATCACAACCCCACACGCGCCCATACATAAAAATCAAATTTTCACAAGACGGTTTGAGTAGAAGGCGAAAACGCTTAAACATTAGAATGAAACGCCGAGGGTGAACTGGTGGCGGGCGCTCAGTTCCGTCGCGCCGCCATAGGCGTAATTGAGGGAATACCGGCCCTGGCGGGCGCCAAGTCCGGCGGTGAAGTTTTCCGCGTCGCGGTCAAAAAGATAACCAAGCCGGCCGAACACCACAGTATCCTCGCCGACATGCCAGGCCATTTCAGTGCCGGCCTGATAAAATGAGCCTTCCTTGTTCAGCTTGAACCAGTCCGCCGCCAGAATGACGTCCATGACGTCGAACAGGCCGTTCACATCGCCGATATGGTCCTGGTCGGTCGTCCAGGCCCAGGAAGCGCCCAGGCGCACCACTTTGGGGGCGGGGTCGGAAACCGACTCGTATTTTATGTCCCCGCCGATATTCTGGTACGAAGCTCCCGCAGACAAATTGTAAGGAAGCTTTGCAGTGGCCCCCACGTCGAAAAACGTCCCGCTGGCGGACGCCGTTTCAGCCAGATTGAGCTTAACGGTCTTGAGCGTTCCGCCTATGCCGAGAAAAGGGACGGGGCGGAAAGCCGCCGACAGCATGCCGACCTTGTCCTCTTCCGCCGTAACACGGCCCTGCGTGCCGTTTGAAAGGTTAAGGTCCATAGCGCCGGCGTTGTAATAGAGTATTGCCGGAGTAAGCACCGCGATATCCCCCAGACGGACGCTTGCCACCACAAGCCCGTGGGCGTCACCGTTAAGGCCGCGCAGATATGTGGCCGTGACCGTGGTGCTGGACATGAAAGCAAGCCCGCCCGGGTTGTAAATTATGTTTTCCGTATCGCCCTGCGCGGAGGCGAACGCCTGCCCCATGCCGCAGGAGCGCGCGCCTATGGCCCGCACAAGTATAGGCGCGCCCACAAGGCCGCTCTCCGCCGCGGCAGCGCCGCAGAAGGCGAACAGTGAAACCAGCAAAGCCAGGTTTTTCATCATTTTATAAGGACCACCTTCTGCACGGACTCAAGCTTTGGCCCCTTTACCACCGCGAAGTAAAGCCCGCTGGCGGCCTTGTTGCCGGCCTCCGTATCGCCATTCCAATAATAATAGGAAAGGCCGGACGGCGCCGGGCCGTCATACACGGTCTTCACAAGGGCGCCGTTAGTGGTGTAAACCTTTATTTTCACGTTGCCCGCCATGTTCACGGTAACGTCGAAACGGGCCCGGCCGCCAGACATGGGCCGGAACAGATTGTCCAGCATGGTCACGGAACCCGGCTTGAAATCCACCGTCAGGGCCTTGGAAAGCGACGCGGTATTCCCGTCGTAATTGGTAAGAAGCAAATCATACTGCCCCAAAGCCGCGTTATAGCCGTTGGAAACGAAAGTCATGGAAAGGTCGGAATTGCGGGTCGTCCCCCACAATGCCAGAGACCCCGGCCCGGAAAAAGACAGCGTGGGAGCCGTGGAGGAGAATATCTCACCCGCGACAGTGAACGTGACGGAAGAATCATCGGAGGTATAGACCGAGGAGGGCGACATGCTGTACAGGCACGGCGTAAGCGTCAGGGCGCTGTAGGCCTTTGTGTCGCCGTATGCCGCGCTGCTCTTGTTTACGTACATGCGCCAGCGGAAATCTTCGGGGGCGTTGGCCACGGCGACACTCCTCAAAAAGACAGTCGCCGGAGTGGTGGAAAGCCTTACGCCGGTCTCAAGCGCGAAGTTGGTCCCGGCCGAGGGGCCGATCGCGCTAAGCACCTGCGCCCCTGTCGTGCCGCCGGAAAGGGGCGTGGCGAGGTAAAGCCTTATGCGCGAATCGGACAGAACGGAAGCCGCCACAGAATAAACCGTCGTGCCTGAAAGAAGGGCTGTTTCGCCGGAAAAAGTCTGGCCGCTGTCGTTGGATACCATCGTGTAAAGACGGGAATCGCCCAGATTGCCGGAACCGCCTGTGTCGCGCGTGTAGTAAAGCCGTATGTTCGAGCCGGTTATGCGGACCGGAGCGAGCGAATAGACCCGCGCACCGCTTCCGGGAGAAAGGGCGAAAGTGGAAACCTTGCCGAAGTTGAATCCATCCGTTGAAGTGGCGCTCAGGACGGTGTAAACGGAAGCGGACCGGCCTACGTAATAGGCCCTGAACGGCGGAGTTACGGAAGCGTTGCTGAGATAACCGAAAGCCGTTATGGAACTGGAGTCGTACCACCCGGCCTGCGTAGAGATGCGGACGCCGGACTCCTGCGTCCAGCTGAGACCGTCCGTGGACGTGGAACTCATTATATGGATATTGGAGGTGGAACAGGAGGAGTAAAACATCCTGTAGCCGTTGATTATCGGCACCACGGCGTGGACGGTTGCGGAATCTATGCGTATGCCGGTTTCTTCGGTAAAGGCCGGAGCGGCCTGCGCGGCCGCGGCTGAAAAAAGGAAAAGCAGGGCTGCTGCAATTTTTTTGAACATCGTCTGGACAGGCCCCCCGTTTAAAACGAAAAGCCGAGGATGGGGATCGAACCCACAACCTACGGTTTACAAAACCGTTGCTCTACCGTTGAGCTACCTCGGCGCGGAACACTTGTTCGTACTGCGCATTGATATATTACCATTTCCGCGCCGCCAAGATAAACCCGCCTTTTGGCGCGGCGGCGGTTCACCTTCCGGTAATGACGAAACGGAACGCTTTTGCTATTATAAATATATATTATGAAATGCATCGTGACAGGCGGAGCGGGCTTTATCGGCAGCCATCTGGTGGACAGGCTGCTGACCGACGGGCACGCGGTCCGCGTGATAGACAATTTCTCCACCGGCAGGCCGGACAACCTGGCCCACCACAAGGGCTGCGCCTCTCTGGAACTGGTGCAGGCCGACATCTGCGACATGGGCGGGATACGCCCCCTTTTCGACGGCGTGGACCGGGTGTTCCACCTGGCCGCCCTGGCGGACATAGTTCCCTCCATCGTGAACCCGGTCGCCTATTTCAACAGCAACGTCAACGGAACCATGTGCGTCATGGAGTGCGCCCGTCAGGCCGGGGTGAAAAAGGTCGTCTACTCGGCCTCCTCCTCCTGCTACGGCATACCGGACAAATATCCAACGCCGGAAACGGCGGAAGCCCGCCCGCAGTATCCCTACGCCCTGACCAAGTATCTGGGCGAGCAGACCGTCCTTCACTGGAGCAAGGTATACAAACTGCCGGCGGTGGCGCTGCGCCTGTTCAACGTCTACGGCCCGCGCTCGCGCACAAGCGGAACATACGGCGCTGTAATCGGCGTGTTCCTGGCGCAGAAGCTTAACGGAAAACCCTTCACCGTCGTTGGGGACGGCAGGCAGACGCGCGATTTCATTTTCGTGACCGACGTGGCGGCGGCCTTCGCGGAAGCGGCGGAATCGGACATCTCGGGCGAGGCCATGAACGTCGGCTCCGGCGGGACGTACAGCGTCAACCGGCTGGTGGAACTGCTGGGGGGCGAGAAGATTTACATACCCAAGCGCCCGGGCGAGCCGGACTGCACTTTCGCGGACACCGCAAAGATAAGCCGCCTGCTGGGCTGGAAGCCGAAAGTCAGCTTCGAGCAGGGCGTGAAGGCCGTGCTGGACAACATTGATTACTGGCGCTCCGCCCCGCTGTGGACGCCGGAGAAAATCGGAGAAGCAACCAAGGACTGGTTCAGGTATCTGAAATAATATGGCGAACACGGCAAAAAACAAGATTAAGACCATAGCGGAACTGTCCGCCATAACGGCGAAGGCCCGCCGGGAAGGGCAGGTCGTCGTGCACTGCCACGGCGTGTTCGACCTTATGCACCCCGGCCACATAAAACACCTTGAGGCCGCCGCCGCGGAAGGCGACTTGCTGGTGGTAACGCTTACGCCGGACAGGTTCGTCAACAAGGGCCCAGGAAGGCCCGTCTTCAACCAGCATCTGCGCGCAGAATCCATAGCCGCGCTGGAGGCGGTTTCCTACGTGGCGGTCAATGAATGGCCCACCGCCGTGGAAACGCTGGAGGCGATAAAGCCCTCCGTCTACGTCAAGGGTTCCGATTACGCCGCCCCGGAAAAGGACATAACCGGCGGCATAGCCAAGGAGCGCGAGGCCGTGGAAAAAGCCGGCGGGAGGCTGCACTTCACCGACGAAGTGACATTCAGCTCCACTCAGCTGCTGAACCGTTTTTTCAGCGCGTTCCCCGACGCCACCAAGACCTTTCTGGAAGGTTTCCGCAAGCGCCACAGCGCGGAATCAGTAATCTCGTCCATACAGAAACTGAGCGGAATGCGCGTCCTGGTGCTCGGCGACGCCATCATAGACGAATACCACTACTGCAAGGGCCTCGCCAAGCCGCCCAAGGACAACATCATCTGCGCGAAGTTCATGAGCGAGGAACGCTTCGCCGGCGGCGCGCTGGCCTGCGCCAACCATCTGGCCGGCTTCTGCCGGAACGTAACGCTCGCCACCTGCCTCGGCACGGCGGATTCAAAGGAAGATTTCATCTCCGAAAGGCTGCGCCCCAACATTACCCCAGTCTTCTTCAAGCGCAACGACACCTGCACCCCGGTAAAACGGCGCTTTGTGGACCCGGTGTTCATGACCAAGCTTTTCGAAGTCGCATATCTCGACGATTTCGAACTGCCGGAGAGGACGGCCAAGACAGTGGCGGAATATCTCGAAAGGCACCTCAAGGACTTCGACCTAGTGCTCGTGTCGGACTTCGGCCACGGATTCCTCAACAGGAAGCTTATCCGCCTTGCGGCCGAGAACTCCCGCTTCATGGCGGTCAACGCGCAGACCAACAGCGCCAACGCCGGATACAATCTCGTGACCAAGTATCCCAGCGCTGACTATATCTGCATAGACGAGCCGGAAGCCCGCCTTGCCGCGCACGACCGCTATGGCGACATGCGCGACATAGTGACGCACCTCGGGAAACAGCTCGGCTCCAAAAAAATCTCAATAACGCGCGGCCACCTGGGAGCGCTGACCTGGGACGGCAAGACCTTCACGGAAACCCCCACCTTCAACGGCAGCATAGTGGACCGCGTCGGGGCAGGAGACTCGTATCTCTCCACCACGGCCCCGCTGGCGGCCGCAGGGGCCGGCATGGACGTCATAGGCTTCGTCGGCAATGCCACGGCCGCGATAAAGCTGGGCATAGTCTGCAACCGCGCCCCCGTGGAGCCGGTGCAGCTCTTCAAATTCATAACCACGCTGCTCAAATGACAGACAAATACCGCATAGATTCGCACAAGCTAATATTTCATGTGGACAGGGTCAACCGCTGGCTGAAGGGAGAAAACATCTATCCCATCTACGCCGAACTGTCGCCCTCCGGCGCGTGCAACCACCGCTGCGTATACTGCGCGCTCGATTTCATGGAATACAAGCCGCGTTTTCTGGACACCGCAATACTCAAAACGCGGCTTGAGGAAATGGGCAAGCTTGGCCTTAAAAGCATAATGTTCGCCGGGGAAGGGGAGCCTTTCCTCCACCCGGACATGGCCGAGATAAACGCCCATGCCGCCGCCTGCGGCATAGACACCGCGTTCACGACCAACGCCGCCATAATGACCCCGCAGAAGGCCGAAAAGGTCCTGCCTTATACCGCGTGGATAAAAGCCAGCGTAAACGCCGCCACCCCAGCCACATACGCCAAAGTGCACGGCACGCGGCCCGAGGATTTCGAAAAAGCGGTGGCGCACATGACCCACGCCGCGAAGGTGCGGAAAGAGAAAGGCTACAAATGCGCCCTTGGCATGCAGATGGTCCTTCTGCCGGACAACGCACATGAAGCGGTCCTGCTCGCGGAAACGGCGAAAAAAGCCGGGATGGACTATCTCGTCATAAAACCGTATTCGCAGCATCCCCAGAGCAACACCAGCGAATACAAGGACGTAAACTACACCGCATACGAAAAGCTGGGCGCGGAATTGGAACGCTTCAACGGAAACGGTTTCTCCGTCATATTCCGCTCCGACACCATGCGGACATGGGACGCGCGTGAAAAGAGTTACCGCCGCTGCCAGGCCCTGCCCTTCTGGACATACATAGACGCGGGCGGAAACGTATGGGGATGCAGCATGTTCCTCGGCAGGGAAGAGTTCCTTTACGGAAATATAAACAAGCAGACCTTCCGCGAGATATGGGAAGGTGAGAAACGGAAGAAGTCCCTTGAATTCGTCTGCGGCATGGACGTAAGCGCCTGCCGCATAAACTGCCGCATGGACAAGATAAACTCGTACCTTTGGGAACTGAAAAATCCGCCGGAGCACGTGAACTTCATCTGATGACAATAAGCGAAGCCGTAAAATTCGAACTGCTGAGGAAAATGCTCCTCTCCCGCATATTCGAGGAGAAGATAGTCTCCGTCTACGCGGCGCAGGACATGAAGACGCCGGTCCACCTCTGCATAGGGCAGGAAGCCGTGGCCGCCGGAGTCTGCCAGACGCTGGAAAAAAACGATTACGTTTTCTCCACCCACCGCAACCACGGACACCTGCTCTGCAAGGGCGCGGCGATGATGCCCATGTTCGCCGAACTCTACGGCAGGGAAGGCGGCTGTTCCGGCGGGAAGGGCGGCTCGATGCACCTACTGGACGATTCCTGCGGCTGCATGGGGACAAGCGCGATAGTGGGCGGTTCCGTCCCGCTGGCCGCCGGGGCGGGGCTGGCCGCGAAAATGCACAGGAACGGCCGGATAGCGGCCGCGTTCTTCGGCGACGGAGCCAGCGAGGAGGGCAGCACTTATGAAACGCTCAGCTTCGCGGCGCTCAAAAAACTGCCGGTGCTGTTCATCTGCGAAAACAATTTTTACGCCACGAGCTCCCACCTGTCGGCCAGGCAGCCTACGCAGCAGATGTGCGAGAAGGCCGCGCCTTTCATGCCCGCCATCCGCATAGACGGCAACAACGTGGAGGCGGTGTACGACGCGGCCGTGACCGCGGCGGCGCGCGCGCGCAACGGTTCAGGCCCGTCCTTCATCGAGTGCGTGACTTATCGATGGAAAGGCCACGTGGGACCGGAATGCGATTATGAGAAAGGCTGCCGCCCCAAGGAAGAATTGGACAAATGGCTGGAACGCTGCCCGGTTAAAACCTACAGGGCTCGTCTGCTTGCGGAGGGCGTTGTCACCGATGACATGCTGAAGCACCTGGAAGCGCGCATCTCCGCCGACGTGGAAGAAGCCTGGGCCAAGGCGCGTGAGCTGCCATACCCGGACGGCAAAAATCTGACCGCGGGGGTATACCGCTGATGCCCTGGACAAAAGTGCTGGTGGACAAGACTGAATTCGAACGCACGCTGGGCAAGGACGGCCTGCGCGGACGCACCTACAAACAGGCCCTGCTTGAAGCGCAGGACCAGCTCCTCGCCACCGACGGCAGGGTGTATCTTATCGGTGAAGGAATAGACGACCCCGGCGGCGTCTTCGGCTCCACGCTCGGGCTGGCGAAGAAATACGGCCCGGACCGCGTTATGGACATGCCCATATCGGAAAACGGCATGACAGGCGTCACGCTCGGTTCCGCCATATGCGGCATGCGCCCGATTCTGATACATATGCGCATGGACTTCCTCCCGATGGGCATGGACATGCTGGTCAACCACGCCGCCAAGTGGCATTACATGACCGGCGGCAGACTGAATGCCCCGCTTGTAATCAGAAGCATCATAGGCAAGGGGTGGGGGTCGGCGGCGCAGCATTCGCAGGCGCTGCACGGCCTGTTCCTGTCGGTGGCGGGCCTCAAGATAGCCGTGCCGGCCACGCCCTATGACGCGAAGGGCCTGCTCATCTCGGCCTCCCGCGACGGCAACCCCGTGCTTTTTTGCGAGCACAGATGGCTTTACGACTTTAACGGCTACGTGCCGGAAGAACAGTACTCGGTGGAGTTTGGCAAGGCCGTGGTCCGGCGGCCGGGAAAGGACATCACAATAGTGGCGGTCTCGCTGATGGTCTACGAGGCGATAAAGGCCGCGCAGGAGCTGGAAAAGCTCGGCATAGACGCGGAGATAGTGGACCCGCGCACCATAAAGCCTCTGGACATGGACACGATATTGTCCTCCGTGGCCAAGACCGGACGGCTTCTGATAGCCGACTGCGGCCCCGCGACCGGAGGCTTCGCCTCCGAAACCGCGGCGCGCGTGGCGGAAAAAGGATTCCAGTATCTTAAGACCCGCGTGGGCATAATAGGCCTGCCCGACTGTCCCACTCCCGCCAGCCCGGTTCTTGAGAAAGCCTTTTACCCGGACAGCGCGGACATCGTGCGTCTTGCGAGGGAGATGACCGGAAAATGACGGAGATAAGCGTTATAATGCCCGCCCTGAACGAGGAGAAGAACATCGCCCTCGCGATAGGCAACTCGCTGAAGGCCTTCGACAGCTGCAAGCTGGACGGCGAGGTCATAGTCATCAACGACGGGAGCAGGGACGCCACGCCTGCGATAGTGGGCGAATTAATGGCGAAGGACGCCCGCGTCCGCCTGATAAACCACGACAGACCCAAAGGCATAGGCGCGTCCTTCTGGGACGGGGTGGACAACGCGGCCGGGAACGCCGTTGTCATGCTCCCCGGCGACAATGAAAACGACCCGTGGGAGATATTCCGCTATTACCGCCTGCTGGAACACGTGGACATGGTGATACCGTTCATCTACAACAAGGAAGCGCGCTCCCTGTTCCGCAACGCGCTCTCCTTCGCCTACCGGTTCATCATCAACACCACCTTCCTCGTCTATTTCAATTACACCAACGGAACGGTCATATACCGCAAGTCCATGCTGGGGGAACTGAAGGTGCGCAGCACCGGCTTCTTCTTCCAGACGGACATGCTGATAAGACTGGTCAAAAAGGGCTACCTCTTCGCGGAAGTGCCGTACCGCCTGGGCATGCGGCGCGACGGCGTATCGAAAGCGGTATCCTTCCCCTCCCTGCTGCAGGTCATAAAGGGATACATCCGCCTGGTGAGGGATATCTACTTCGGCCCCGACCGGCACGAACTGCCGCATTTTACCAGCGATTCGCGCACCAAGGAGCGCAGAGCATAATGACTTCCAATCTGATACTGGACGGACAGAAACTGTCCTGGCACCGCCAGCGCCTTCAGGACTGGCTGGACGGCAAGCGCGTGGCGCCCGTCACCATAGACTGCGCCCTTACCCGCGCCTGCGGCTACAGGTGCGTGTACTGCTACGGGCAGCTTCAGGCCAATCAGGAAAAGCCCATGACCCGCGAGGTCATATTCCGCTTTCTTGACGACTGCGCCGCCATAGGAGTGAAGGCGGTGAGCTTCGTCAGCGACGGGGAATCCACCTGCTCCCCCCACCTCTACGACGCCATAGCGCGCGGCAAGGCCAACGGGCTGGACATGGCTCTCGGCACCAACGGCTATCTCCTGCGCGACGACAAGCTTGAGGAGATTCTCCCGAAGCTGACCTATCTGCGCTTCAACATATCTGCCGGGGAACCCGCCCGCTACCGCGAGATAATGGGAGCCCCCGCCGACGGATTCGAGAAAGTCACCGGCACGATACGCAAATGCGTCGCCATAAAGAAGGCTAAAAAACTGCCGGTGACAATCGGACTCCAGATGGTCCTCATGCCCCAGTTCGCGGATCAGGTCATGCCGCTTTCGGAGCTTGGAAAGCAGCTTGGCGCGGATTACCTCGTTCTGAAGCATTGCTCAGACAGCGAGGACGGAGACCTCAAGGTGGAGTACGACAAGTATTTCGGGCTGGTTGACCTGCTGAAACAGGCCGAAGCCCTCTCCACCCGGGATTATCTGGTGAAGGCCAAGTGGTCCAAGATACTGTCTGGCGGCAAGCGCTGCTATTCCAAGTGCTACGGACCGTCCTTCATACTCCAGATATCAGGTTCCGGCCTCGTGGCCCCCTGCGGGATGTTCTTCAACGACAAATATTCCAAATACCACATCGGCAACATAGCCGAAAAATCCTTCCGCGAGATATGGGAAAGTCCCCGCTACAAGGAAGTTATGGACCTGATAGCTTCCGATAAATTCGACGCCCGGACCATGTGCGGAACGCTCTGTCTGCAGCACAAGGTGAACGAATTCCTCTGGGAAATAAAGGAAAAGGGCCAGCCCCTTCCCCAGGCGCAGGGGGAGCGGCCAGAGCACGTTAACTTCATATGACGAAAACCCTGCCCTTCCGCCTCGCCGCGAAATGCGCCCCTTTCAGGGAAAACCTTGAACGGGTGATGGCATGCGGCTATCACGCCGTGGAGCTGTACCTCACGGAAGAGCATCTGGAAGACCCGGTAGCTATTGCGGCGCTCTGCAGGCGCTTCCCGCTTGAGTACGCGCTGCACTCCCCGAACCTGGCGTTCAACCCCCAGCCGCTCGAACTGCTGGCCCGCGAAACCGGCGCCAGCGTTGTCGTCTTCCACCCGTTTCTCTGGGACGACGAATGGGCCAAGCTCTTTGAGATATTCAAGGGAGCCAAGGCAAGAATCTGCATAGAAAACATCACTTCCGTGCACGAGCCGATACGCTTCGTGCGGCGCTACAACGCGGGGGTCTGCCTCGACATGGAACACGCCCAGATGGAAACGGTGGGTTCACACGAGGACGTCTACCGCTTCGCCCTGAAATACGCCGCCCACGTCCACCTGACCGGCTACGAACCTGGTTCCGAGAAATGGCACACGCCGCTGCACCACTCCCCGGATCATTCGGCCCGCCTGCTGGACATAATACTCGAAAGCGGGTACAAGGGCCTTGTGGTCAACGAGGCCGACACCAGATATCAAAACACGGAAGAGCTGACTGAATCGGCAAAATTCTTCGCCAAATGGCGGTCGGGGAAAGGCCTGTAGGATGAAGACGCTGGCCTGGGGAGGAGGACTGTTCCTGCTTGGCCTGGCGGTCCAGACAACCGTCTGGAAAATATCTCTTCCCGAAAGACAGTCCAAGGCGCTGCTGGCAATAATGCTGGCGGCGCTTTTTGCGGGCCTTGCCGCCGCGCAGTTGCTCCCGGCAAATATTTCAGCGCCCAGAACATGGCCGGAGCTGGCCCATGCGGCCCTGCTTGGCCTTTCCCTTATATTCTCCTGGCTTATAACCTATTCTGCAATAGAGGCGGACAGCCCCTCGCTGGTCATCCTTCTCGCCATAGACGGGAAAGGGCCGGAAGGAATGCCGGAAAGCGAGGTATACGCCTCCGCCGACGACAGCGTTCTGCTCAAGCCGAGAATAAAGGACCTTGTCACCGACAGAATGGCCCGGCTGGAAAACGGCAAATATACACTTACGAACAAGGGGCGGGCCATGGCGGCGGTTTTCTCGGCGCAGAGGAAAATCCTCGGCCTCGGGAAGGGCGGCTGACATGGATTTTTATGCTTCCATCATCCCGCTGTCCGCCCTTGCCGCGAACGCCGCCGCGCAGATTGCCTTCCGCCGCGCCGGAAGCGGCCTTCTGCGCTCCATAAAGACCGGCTTCGTGTTCGGTCTGGCCGTGATGGCCGTGCTGCATGAACGGTTTCCGTCCCCTACCGGCACGCTCGCGGCGAACACGCTCATATACGCCGCGCTTTCCTATTGCTACTTTCACTTTCTCAATCTGGGCGAAACCGCCCGCCGCATACGCCTGCTGAGGGAACTGGCGGAAAGGCCGGAAGGAATGAGCAAGGCGGAACTGCTCTCCGCATACGGCTCCCGCGAAATAGTGACGGCGAGACTGGGCCGCCTTATCAGGAACGGGCAGGTGTCCAGGGGGGAAGACGGCAGGCTCCGCATAGCGGGAGCGCATCTGCTGATACCGGCAAGAATACTGCGTAAACTGAAGGTGCTGTTCCTTGGCAGGGGAAGCGCCGACATTCCCTGAAAAACAAAACCCCCGCGCTGGCGGGGGTTAAAACCGGCATTGCCGCGCAGTCAGGCTATTCCAGCAGCTTGACCACGGCGTTACCCTCAAGAACAGTTTCCCCTTTCTGGTTCACGCAGACGGTCTCGAGTTTCACTATTTTCTTGTCCGCGCGCAGTTCCTTGACGGTAGCGCGGGCGGTGACCGTTTCGCCTACGTAAACGGGCTTCGTGAATTTCAGCTCCTGGCCCAGATATATCGTCCCTTCGCCGGGCAGTTTGGTGCCGAGAACGGCCGACACAAGCCCCGCGGAAAGCATGCCGTGGGCTATGCGGTGCTTGAAAACGGTTTTGGAAGCGTAATTCTCGTCCAGATGAACAGGGTTGACGTCGCCCGTGGCCCTGGCGAACATGTCAATATCCTCCCCCGTCACCAGCTTGCTGATTTCGCCCGTCATGCCAGTTGAAAGCTCTCCGAATTTCATGCGCCCTCCAGTGCGTATTATTTCACTCATTTTAGCAAAACCGGACACCGGCGCGGCTCCGCTTGGAGCTTTGGCGCAAGAATTGATATAACTTATATTAATGTTACAGCTATATCTCCTGCTGGTCGACTTCGTCGGCGTGGTGCTGGCTTACCAAGTATCCCAGCTCCTGCGGCTTTACATTCTTCCCCGCTTCATAACCTTCCCGGACAACTATGTCTGCGCCGTCCTGAATCCGGCATGGCTGATACTCATCTACTTCGCCACGTTCTGGTATGAAGGCCTTTACACCAAGCGTTATCCCCGCTGGGAGGAAATACGCCAGATGTGGAAAGCGGCGTTCCTGGCCTCGTTGGTGCTGTTCTCGCTGGTTTCACTTGGCAAGCTGAGCGGACAGATTTCCCGCACGGTCCTCCTGCTCACCGCCGTGAACACGCTCTGGATAATGCCCCTTCTGCGCGGCTTCGCCAAGGCCAAGTACTACAAGCTTGGCGCGCCACGAAAGAAAGCCCTCATCATAGGCGCCGGCCGGACAGGGGAGCTTATCGCCCGCTCGCTAATAAAGGACCCGGCCATGGGCTATAAAATAGCCGGCTTTCTGGATGACAAGCCCGCGCTGGCGGGCAAAAAGGTAGCTGGCGTGCCGGTCCTCGGCCCTCTGGCAAAACTGGACGACTACTTCGAGAACGGCATGGAAGTCATAGTCGCCATACCTGGCCTTCAGGGCCAACAGCTTACGGCGCTGGTCAACAGGCTCCAGAAGAAGGTGGGAAGGCTGTCTTTCATACCGGACCTCTTCGGCATACCGTTTTTCGAGGGGGAGATGGATTTCTTCTTCGACAACCAGGTTCTGCTGCTCACCATAAAGAACAACCTGCGCGACCCTTTCAACCGCTTCGTGAAGCGCATGTTCGACATAACCGTTTCCGCCATAGTTCTGGCAGTCCTATCGCCGGTGATGTTGCTGATAGCGCTGATAATACGCTCCACCTCCGAAGGGAACATAATATACCCGCACAAGCGCATGGGCATAGGCGGCAGAAAATTCCGCTGCCTCAAATTCCGCACCATGTACGCCGACGCCGACAAACGCCTAAAGAAGCTCCTTGCCGAGAACCCGGAAGTAAGAAAGGAATGGGAAGCGTCCTACAAGCTCAAGGATGATCCGCGCATACTGCCGATAGGGAATTTCCTCCGCAAGACCAGCCTGGACGAGCTGCCGCAGCTTTTCAATGTCCTGCGCGGGGACATGAGCCTCGTCGGGCCGCGCCCGGTGGTCTACCAGGAGCTTAAAACCTACTACGGCTCCTTCAGCGAATATTACAACGAAGTGCTGCCCGGCATAACCGGCCTGTGGCAGATAAGCGGGCGAAGCAACGTGAATTACAGCCGCCGCGTGAGTCTGGACGTCTGGTATGTCAGCAACTGGTCAGTCTGGCTGGACCTGATAATACTCCTGAAAACCCCATTCGCGGTTCTGGAAAAGGACGGAGCGTACTGATGAAAGGCATAATACTGGCCGGAGGCAGCGGCACCAGGCTTTACCCGAGCACAATCTCCACGATAAAACAGCTCCTGCCGGTATACGACAAGCCGATGATTTACTACCCGCTGGCCACTCTCATGCTGGCGGGAGTGACCGAGTTCCTCATAATCTCCACGCCGAGGGACCTGCCCCGCTTCCGGGAACTGCTGGGGGACGGCGGACGACTGGGACTTTCATTCTCCTACGCGGAGCAGCCCAATCCGGGCGGCATAGCGCAGGCGCTCGTAATAGGCGAGGATTTCGCCGCCGGAGAAAGCGTCTGGCTTATTCTGGGAGACAATATTTTCTTCGGGCACAGCCTGCCGGAACTGCTGGTCTCCGCTTCATCCAGGAAGGACGGCGCGTCGGTATTCGCCTACAACGTGGCCGACCCGCAACGCTACGGCGTCGTGGAATTCTCCTCCGACGGAAAGGCCCTCTCCATAGAGGAAAAACCGGCCGTCCCGAAGTCGAACTACGCCGTCACCGGCCTTTACCGCTACGACGGCGACGCGGCCCGGCTGGCCCGCTCGCTGAAGCCGTCCGCCCGGGGAGAGATAGAAATAACCGCCCTGAACAATGAATATCTAAAGGCGGGCAAACTGCATGTGCAGCTGATGGGACGCGGCTTCGCGTGGCTGGACACCGGCACGCACGAATCGCTGATGGACGCATCTGATTTTGTCCGCATAGTTGAGAACCGGCAGGGCCTCAAGATTGCCTGCATAGAGGAAATAGCGTACAGGAAAGGCTATATAGACGCGGCGCGACTTAGAGAACTTGCGGCGGGACTGAAAAACACGGGATACGACACCTACCTGCTCAGGCTGCTTGAAAACGGAGGCAAAGATGCCCTTTGACTTCAAAAAACTGTCCCTGCCGGAAGTAATTCTCATAACTCCGAAGGTATTCGGAGACAACCGCGGTTTTTTCACGGAAAACTACAAGCGCTCCGATTTCGAAAAGGCCGGGATAGGCGAATCCTTCTGCCAGGACAACATCTCCCGTTCGGCGAAAGGGGTGATACGCGCCCTCCATTTTCAGCAGGACCCCCATGCGCAGGGGAAACTGGTGCAGTGCCTGCGCGGAAAGGTGATAGACGTCGCGGTGGACATAAGGCGCGGCTCCCCCCGCTTCGGCCAGTGGGCGGCGGAAGTCTTGGACGAGGAATCCCGGAAGATGCTATATGTCCCCCCCGGTTTCGCGCATGGCTACGGCGTGCTTTCCGACATGGCTGAGGTAAACTACAAGGTCACCTCCGAATACGCCCCCCAGGCGGAACGGGGCATACTATACAGCGACCCGGCCATAGGGGTACCCTGGGGAATAGAAGTTCCGGTGCTTTCCGCAAAGGACCTTGTCCTGCCTCCGCTGGCGCAGGCCGACATAAACTACCGCTTCAAGTAACAATATCATTCATTTTTGCTAATATATAATCATTGTATAGGCGGATTCCGCCCTTTTTCTCTTTATAGTGGAGACTCAAAATGACATCGCCCGACATTAAATTCGGCACAGACGGCTGGCGCGGTATAATCGCCTGGGATTTCAATTTCGACAACGTCCGCAAGGCCGCCCAGGCAATAGCTGACTACGTCCGCGCGCAGTTCGATACGGCGCAGGAGCTGTCCACCCACAACGTGGTGGTGGGTTTCGACCGCCGCTTCCTTTCCGACCAGTTCGCCTTCAGCATAGCGCAGATACTGCGCTCCAACAAGCTGGACGTCATCCTGCTGGAAAAGCCCTGCACCACGCCGGAGATAAGCTTCCTGACCACAAAGAAGTTCTGGCTGGGAGTCATGGTCACGGCCAGCCACAACCCTTACCAGTATAACGGCATCAAGATCAAGATAAAGGGCCGCTCCGCCCCCCAGACACTGACCGCGGAGGTGGAAGCCCTCCTCGGCAAGGGCACGCCCCTGATGATAACCAGCATGCCGGTCACCCGCAAGGATTTCCACGGCGAATATCTGGATTTCATACACTCCCTGTCCAATACCAAGGCCATAGGCGCCGCCCTGAAAGGCAAAATAGGCATAGACTATATGTACGGCAGCGCGGCCGGCATACTGGAAGGCATGCTGCCCCCGCAGAAACTGCACGTCATACACGGCGAACACGACCCCCTCTTCCCCGGCATAAACCCGGAACCGATAGAGCAGAATCTTTCCGCCCTGATGGAAACCGTGAAGAAGGAAAAACTCCTCTGCGGCATAGCCCTTGACGGCGACGGGGACAGGATTGGTTTCGTGGATGACAAGGGGAACTACATCTCCCCCTGCATCATAAACCCTCTCTTGCTGAAATACCTGTCGGAAAACCTCAAGCGCACCGGCAAGGTGGTGCAATGCGTGTCGCTGGGCTACCTGGCCAAGCGCATTGCGCGCGAGAAAAACATTCCTTACGAGGAAGTGCCGGTCGGCTTCAAGAACATAGCCGACAAGATGCTTTCCGAGGAAGTGCTCATAGGGGCCGAGGAATCAGGCGGCTATTCCTGGAAGGGCAACCCTCCCGAGAGGGACGGCATTCTTACGGCGCTGATGATGCTGGAAATGATGGCAAAGACGGGCAAAAAGCCCTCCGAACTCATAGCCGAGCTTGAGGCCAAGTACGGAAAATCATCCTTCCAGCGGCGCGATTTCAAAATGACCAAGACCGTGGCGGACAAGAACGTCTATTCCGAGAAGCTCCGCAAGAAACTGCCGAAAAAGATAGCGGGTCAGCCCATCGCCCAGACGCTCACCATAGACGGCCTCAAGGTCATACTGGACAACGACGAATGGGTGCTGATGCGCCCGTCGGGGACTGAGCCGCTGCTGCGCATATACGCGGAGGCGGAATCTCCCGCCAGGACGAAAGCCCTGCTTGATTACGCCCAGAAACTGAACGCGGCCCAGATAGCCTGACATCGCCTTACCGGCCGGGACATCCCGGCTGAACTAAAATGGCACAACCCATCACGCTGGCGGAAAAGCAGATTTTTCAGGACATAGCCGAGACAGGCATGCTCGACAGCCTGCGCGCCCTGTCAAAGCTCACGCACAGGCAGTGGAGCGCTTTCCCCCACCGTTTCGAATTCCTACCATCCGACGGCAAAGAGGGCCGCTTCCCGGAAAGGGAGCCGGTCCGCTTCGGCGGCGACCTCATAATAAGCGGCGACATCCCCATGTCCATGCTTTTCATGTTCCCGCAGGAAAGCGCAATGAACCTGACGCATTTTGTCACGGACGCGGCGTCCATGAAGCTGGCGGAACTGCCGGCCCTGCAGCTGCTTACGGTGGCGGAAGTTTCGAACATAATGGCCAACAGGTTCCTCGGCGTGATAGCGAACACGCTCAAGGTGCGGATACTGCCCAGCGAGCCTCGCTCCCAGGTGGCCACCAGGAAAACGCTGCTTGAAACCGCAGCCAAACGGGCCGGGATAAACGTCACGCACCACGTTTCCGCAGACTTCCGCCTTGAAAGCAGCCACATGGCCATGATGGGCACGGTCTGTTTCCTGATGAACGGGACGGACCTCAAAACTTTGATTGAGAAGATTCACTCATCCCCCGCCTGGAATTCCCAGGACAGGGGTGTATATTGACATGAGTTTGGGCATCATTACCCGGGAGGGCAGATGAAGAAGATAATGATAGTTGACGACTCGCTCATACTGCGCAGCACCATACGCACAGTGCTTGAGCGCGCGGGGTTTACCATCGCCGCGGAAGCTGGCAACGCGGAGGAGACCCTTACGATGTTCGACAAGAGCCATCCGGACCTCGTCCTGCTCGACATCCTGCTGCCCGGAGAAAGCGGGCTGGACATACTTCGCCAGATAAAAGCCAAGAACAAGGACGTGAAAGTCCTCATCGTCACGGCCGTCAACCAGGACACCGTGAACGAGGAAGCCAAGAAGCTCGGCGCAGACAACATACTCTATAAGCCATTTGACCCCGCGGAACTGACAACGGCGATAAACTCAGTAATGAAATAACGCCCCGCGCGGCCCTGACGGGAAAAGGCCGCACAACACTCTAAACAGTGCCGTCCGCAATCACGGACGGCACTGTTTTATCAAAAAATCCCGTATATCAAAGGGAAACGACAGAAAGAAAAAGGAAACCGGCTATCAGCGGGAAGCGGCGCGCAGACCAAGCAGCGCGGCCCCGCCGAACACTCCAAGCGGCAGCCAGCCCGCCACCCACGGCGGGACCATGCCCCCCTCTCCAGCGGCCTGCCCCATTGAAAGGGCCCACCAGAAAAGAAAAGCCAGCACCAGCGCCACCGCAAAATTGAGCATCCGGTTTGTCCGCCGCACTTTTACGGCGAAAGTTATGCCGATAAGGCAGATTAAAAGATGCGCGAAAGGGGCCGCCAGCTTGGCGTGCATATAGGTCTCATCCCTGTAGGAAGGCAGGCCCGCGGCCTCCAGCAGTGATATGCGCGTGAGTATTTCCCTTATGTTCAGGTCCTCCGGCCAGACCTTGTCTATTATCAGGTTGGCGGGCTTCACGTCCAATGCGGACTTGTACGAAATAAAGGATGTTTCCATGCCCGGTGGAGGTCCGCTGAAATCGCGCAGCGTGCCGTCGTAAAAAACCCAGCGGCGGAAAGAGGAATTCCATACAGCGGAACTGGCGTCCACCTGCGACACCACTTTTCCGTCCTTGTGTATGTCCAGCAGAACGCGTTCCATAGTGCCTTCCCTTATGTGAAGCGTCTTGGCGGACAGGAACTGGTTGCTGCCGGCCTGGACCACGACGTCGTTGCGGACATTGTTGCTCCAGTTTGTCTTGCCGCGGATATCCCGTTCGAATATGGTGTCCGCGGTGGAATGAAGATAGGCCCCGGCGGCCTCGGAAACGGCAAAGTTTGCCAGGCAGACAAGCGCGGAACAGAAAACTATGGGCCTGTAAAGCTGGGAGGGCCTGTAGCCGCTGGAGACAGCCGCAACCCACTCCCCGTTGGCCATCATGCCGGATATGGTGAAGAGACATGCCAGCAGCGCCGCCACCGGAACCACGTTAAGCATCCAGAAAGGTATGCTGTGCGCGAAATATTTAAGTACCACCGCTATGCCGGCCTGGCTTTTGACTATCACGTTAACCCTGTCGAAGAAGTCGCCCAGGAACACCAGCACGGCGAACACCGCCAGACCGAAGAAAAAGGCCGGCCAGAACTTGCGGGCTATATAGCGGAACATTATGCCCATGTCAGCCCCTCATCCTGCGCCACAGAATCGCCCCGGCCGCGAGGCCGAGAGGCAGAGGCAGAAACGGCAGATACCAAGAGAGTGCAAACATCTTCTTCCCCATGCCCATACCCACCGCCATTGCCCCATAATAAGTGAAGAGTATGCAGATGCTCAGTACAAAGCCCCAGGCCTTGTTCCGCCTCGCCATGGAAAGACCCAGAGGGCAGCTTACCCAGAAGAAAACAAGAGGGGACAGGGCAAGCACGAAGCGGTAAGCCGCTTCAACCTTGTATTCCGCGTTCCTCTGGGGCGGCAAGTCGCCCTTGCGGACGCCTTCGAATATCTGCGTGGTGGACAATTCCGGCAGGGCATAGGTGCGCTTTTCGTTGTTCTTGACCGCGAAGGGCATGAACACATTGTACTGCTGGAATCTTGCCATTATCGCTTTACTGGTGTCCTTGGGGTCCGAGCGCTGAAGGTCCCCGTTCTGCAGGACAAGCGAGACTCCCTTGCCCGGATTGAGCATATAACGCCCGTCAGGAGCGCTGACACGCATTGTCCACGCGTCCTCCGCCGGGGCGTCCTTGGGATAGCGGAACAGGTGGACGCCCTTCATGCGGCCGTCGCTGTTGTCCACGTTTTCGGCGTACAGACGCCACTCCCCCAGATTGATGAAAGTCTTTGGCTCGACCTTGATGTTGGTAATCTTCTGGGAAAGTGTGAATTTTGATTCGTAGAAACGCCGGATGCTGGCAGGCGCGAGGCTGTGATTTACCCAGTTAAGCAGCAGGCACAATACCAACGATATCCACAGGAAAGGCCCCACTATCTGGGAAGGCGAGAAGCCCGCCGCGCGCAACGCGAGAAGCTCTCCCGTTTCAGACATTCCGGAAAGGGTCAGCAGAACGGCAAGCTGGAAGGCCATTGGAATGCTGAGCATCATGACCGTGGGGAGGAAATTTCCGAGACTGTAGAATACCCAGCCGATGGACGCGCCTATCATGATGGCCGTGTTGAAAATGCGCACGAACTGGTTCATGAATATGATGGACGAAAAGACGCCCACCGCCAGAAGGAGGTAGGGAATCATTATCGAGGATAAATAGCGCGGTATGACGCTCATCTACAGGTAAATTATAGCTTTTTAGAAGATACGGATTACCGCATCAGCGGCGCGAGTGCCGCCCTCAACCGGGAAAGCGGGACGATTTATGCGCCGGGGAAGACTATGATATCATATGGGTTATTCGGGATACGCCGAGGCGAGGCGGGAATTTGCCGCCCGGCTGTTGGCTTTTCACCCCGGTCGTTCCATACACTTCATACATTATGGCTTTCACTCTTGTTATTACCGCCGTCCTTTCAATAGCAATCGCTGAATGGTGGCGGCGCAGACGCCTGTCGGAAGCGGTGATGGATAATTATGCGTCCAAAGCCGCCTGCGCGCTGCTTGTCCTTTTCACAACAATACTGCTGACAGACCTGTTCAATTTCTCCGGCCTGAAATATGAACGCGTGCATGAGCGGGCATACAACGTCCCGGTTTACGACGCCGGGCAGAAAACCGGCCCCTCCACCTTTAGCTATCAGCCGAACGAAAAGCTGAGCGACAATTCGTTACTGACACATGCCGCTGATATGCTGGCAGGGGGGCTCCGCAACTACAGGCCCGCGGGACTGGACATCTCCTGCTACATACGGCCGGATTCTTTCAAAAACAGAGAAGTTATTTTCCAGACAGCTCCGGGCGGAGCGGGCCTCCGGGTGGAAACCGGCCCCGAGGGTTCCCTTTCATTGATATATATGAACAGCGGGAAAGGGGAACCCATTGAAGCGGAGTACAAAAGGAAACTCATACCGGGGCACAAGCACGCGCTCCGCATAAGACTATGGCCGGACAAACGGTTTTACGCCAAAGTGGACGGAGAGGAATGGGTATTGGACGCCCGCCATCTGGAAATGGAATTGGGAATATCAAAAATATCCGTGGGGAAAGGGCTTGAAAACGGCAGGCCGTTCTCCGGACGGATAGAGGATTTCCGAATGTCGGCCGGCACATATAAAATCTCCGGCGCATATCTGCTGGCGGAAGCAGCGGGGAGCCTGATTAAAGTGTTTCTGGGGGCGTTGGCACTTGCCCTGCTTCAACTGACCCTCCTAAAGCCTCCAGCCTCCGGTCCGGAAGAATACCGGCCCGGAAACCGCGCAATCGCGTTATCGGTAATCATACTGTCCCTTTACTCCTGCGTGCGCTATATTCAGGTGCCGGAATTCACCGATTCCTATTTCTATATATGGGGTCTGCCATTCATCATCCTTTCGTTGGCGGCAACCCTTGTCGCCCAACACAAATGGCGGCTAGGATGGCTGGTGCCTGCCGCGGTCATATTGTACTTCGGCGGGCTCACAGGCAGGCTTTTCCCTTTTGCCGTCACATTGACCCTCATGGCCGCCTCCTATGGATTGGGGGATTATATATGCAGGATATTCAAAGTGACCGGGGACGACCGGCCTTTGCTTATTCCACTTACGCTTGGCGTGGCCGTCAACGGTATAGCCGCATGGGTAGCGATGCGTTTTCAGGTCAATTATACCTGCACCCACGCTTTCGTAATGCTGACCGAACTGGTCCTCGTTCACAAACCGGTGCTGCAACTTTTGAGCGGCGCCCTGCACAATCCCCGGCCACGCCTTTCTTCCGGACAGACTGCACTGGTCGCCTTTGCGGCCGTCACGGCCGGCTATGCCTTCATGTCCAGAATAGGTTTCGACGGGATTGCGGCGCACCTGTACATCCCAAAAGTGGTATCCCTGTTCGGCTATTTCGATTTCAACCCGGAATACTCTTATGGGCTGGACCACGCGATAATCCCCAAAGGAATTTATACCAGCCTGTTTTTGACAGGCGGGGAAACGACAGTGAAGATTTTCGGCTTTCTGGTGTTCCTGTGCTCTTTTTTCGCCCTTGAGGGGCTGGCGCGGAAAAGATTCGGGGAAAGAACCGCCTTCTGGACCACGCTAACCGCAATACTTTTCCCGATGGTGGTTTGGCAGATTTCGCTTGTTCTTCTGGACTGCTTCGAACTGGCCTTCGGCGTGCTGGCGCTGGAACTTTACTTCAGGACACGGGATGACATGACTGGCCGAAACATGGCCCTCTTTTTCATCTCGCTTCCGCTCGCGTATTACGGCAAGCAGTGCAACGTTATACTGGGCATACCCCTCGCGCTGGACCTGACGCTGAGAACAATCCGTGAGGCATGGAATGGACGCTGGCGGCCGATGGCAACATTCCTGGCCTGCATGCCGCTGGCCCCCATGCTCCTGGCGCCGATATTCGCGTGGAGCTATATTAAGACCGGCAACCCGGTGTTCCCGAATTTCAGCAATGTGTTCAAGTCCATTTACTTCTCGCTCAACTTCCCCTATCAGATGTCCCCCAAAATGGACCCCTGGAGCCAGCTTGTCGACATAACTTTCAACGGGATGGCGGCACGCTACTACGCCTGGTATCAAGCCGGCTTCGGCAGCCTGTTCTTCTCGCTGCTGCCCGCGGCGCTATTCATTCCGCTTTTCAACTCCAGAGGCAGGAGGGAACATATTGAGCTTTTTCTGATATTTCTGCTCTCGTCCGCAATGTTCCTTTATCTGCTGCCGCCCCAGCTCCGATATTTCACTTCCTGCCTTCCGCTGGGAGCGATGGTTCTTGGAATGACAACAGACCGGTTATTTTCCGTCACAAGGGAAGCATGGCTGCGTACAGCACTGGGCACGGCGCTTATAACGACTGCCGTAATAAACACTGTTGCCCTCTTCCAGAACCCCAGAGACACCATGCATTACCCGTTTGGAGACAGATGGAGCAAGCCCGCGGTGTATATTCTGGTTTTTGAAGAGGAAGGCGAACCGTGCAAGGCGGCGTTTGGTTTCGCAAACAAACAATACGGAAAATACTCCAAAGGCCTCTCCTACTCGGCCCCCGGCATATATTTCTCCGACACCAGAATCGAGCTGGATGACTGGTATTCCTTCCGCACCAAGGAGATTATATCCGCGGCTAAAACTCCCCTTGTGCTGTTTGACCTGCTGTTCTACAAAAAACGCTTTGACTATGTAATCATTACCGACCGGCAGACGACCGGCAACCTCTGCAGGCTGAGGGATGAGGGATTTCTAAAAGAAGATTTCAGGATAAAGGGTTTCGGCGTATACAGGCCGGATTTCAACGCATACGAGGCGGCGAAGCGGCTCAGGAACAAAAACAGAAAGGAAAACCCGTAAAACCCCGCCGGTTTCAGCGGAACAGGCTCAGCTCCCTTTCTTCCCCTCGTGATAGTCTTCCTCGGTATTAACAGACCAAACGGCTTCTTTTGAGGAGTCCCCGCGTTCTATCGCGTCCACCGCGAGCATGGCCGTGAGCATGGAATGGTCCATGTTGTTATAGCGGTGCTGGCCGTTGCGTCCGATAAGGAACAGATTCTCGAACCCATCCATATAGCTCCGCACTTCGCCTAGTCGGTCGTAGGTGCCGAAATAGGCGGGATAGGTTTTCTGCACGCGCAGAACGCAGGAGTCCAGAACGTCGGCGCGGTCTATGATGCCTATTTTCTCCAGTTCCCCGGCTGCGAATTCCGCGAATTTCCCGTCCGGCATGGACCAGAGGGAATCCCCCTCGTTGCAGAAATACTCAAGACCGAGCCAGACGTTTGACGGGTCCTCGACAAGGTAAGGACTCCAGTTGTTGAACACCTGAAGCCGCCCTATTTTTACGTCGCGCTCCTGTATGTATATCCAGTTGTCGGGAACGACATTATTGACCGTCCTGACAGAGGTCCTGTTGGACAGCCGGAGTTTTTTCATCAGCAGGCCGACGGTGACGAAATCCCTGTAGCTGAGCCCGGAAGCCACCTCGCGCACATTATCCGGCGCGGCGGGCGACATCGCCGCCGCCAGGTCGCATATCGGCATGGTGGAAAAGAAGTAATCCGCCTCAAATTCCTTTTCGCCCTGCGGCGTCATAGCCGTCACGGACTTTATCCTGCCGCCCTCATGCCGGAGACGGATAACCCTGGCCTCATAAACAAGCTCTCCCCCCGAAGACGTTACGCTGTCGGCGACCGAACGCCACAGCTGTCCCGGCCCGAGTTTGGGATACCAGAACTGCTCTATAAGACTGGTTTCCGTGTTTTTCTGAGAAGCGTCCGAACGGGAGAACGGCAGCAGCTTGCGCAGGGCGTGCAGCAGCGTTTTTGTTATGGAGAGGCCCTTCACCCTCTGGGCCCCCCATTCGGGCTTTATGCCGGAGCACGGCACGCCCCACACCTTCTCCGTATAGTCCTCGAAAAAAGTGGAATAAAGCTCGCGCCCGAAACGGTTGATGAAAAAATCCTCAAGGGTCTTTTCCGGCTTCACCGGGAAGAGGCGCACGCGGAGATAGCTGAAGCCTATGCGCATCACGCGCACCGGGCCCAGATTAAGAAGCGTGTCCAGACTGAGCGTGACGGGATAGCTGAAGAATTTGCGCAGGAAAAAGATGCGGGAAATGCGGCCCCGGATGAGCATTACCCTGTCCGTAACCTCCGGGTCCGGCCCGGCGGCGGTAGCGGCATACTTTGTGGCGGTATCCAGCCCGAGGGAGATTTCATCCCTGGAAGGCCGCCCCTGCACCGGCATGACCGACGACCACCAGTTCATGACCCGCTCGGATTTTGAAAAGAAGCGGTGCCCGCCTATGTCTATCCGGTTTCCCTTGTAATTGACCGTTTTGGCTATGCCGCCCACGTCGCGGGACATCTCAAGAATGACGGGCTTGATTCCTGTCCTGCGGAGCAGTTCGGCCGCGGCGGTAAGGCCCGCCGGACCGGCCCCGATTATGACCGCCTTCTTGCCGTTTCCCGTCATATGTGCCGCACTCAGACCGCCTTGCCGCGAATGGTCTTGAGCTTCTTGTGCCACTCCCATGCGGTGCCGACTATCGTCTTGATATCCTTGAAGCGGGGCTGCCAGCCAAGCACCCTCGCCGCCCTGGACGCGTCCCCCAGCAAAATGGGAGGGTCGCCCTCTCTTCTGGGCGCAGTCTTGACCGCTATTTTATGACCGGTCACTTCCTCGGCCGCGGCGATTATCTGCCTTACCGAAAAACCATCGCCGTTGCCCAGATTAAAGCAGTCGCTGGCGCCGCCTTCGGCCAGATATCTCGCGGCGAGCGCGTGCGCTTCCGCCAGGTCGCAGACATGGATGTAATCCCGTATGCAGGTGCCGTCCGGGGTGGGATAATCCTCCCCGTAGATTCCGACCGGTGAGCCGGTGTCCGCCGCCTCCAGAACGCGCGGTATGAGATGCGTTTCCGGCGTGTGCCATTCCCCGGTCTCGAGAGAGGGGTCGTCACCGGCGGCGTTGAAATACCGCAGGGCCGCGCAGCGCATTCCGTAGGCCGCACTGAAATCCGCCATCACCCGCTCGACCATCAGCTTGGTGCGGCCGTAGACGTTGATGGGATTCTGGGGATGCGTTTCGCTCATGGGCACCGTCTGCGGAACGCCGTACGTGGCGCAGGTGGAGGAAAACACGAAGTTCCTGACTCCGGCCTTCTGCATGGCGGACAGTATGGATATGGACCCGCTGACGTTGTTACGGTAATATTTGGCGGGCGCGCTCATGGACTCCCCCACCTCGATGAAGGCGGCGAAGTGCATTACGCATTCCACCTTCCGGTCCGACAGGACGGCGGAAAGCCGGTCGCCGTCGAGTATGTCCCCCTCGACGAATTCCCCCCACTTCACGTTTTCCCTGTGGCCCGTGGAGAGATTGTCGTAGACCACCGTGTCCACGCCCTTTGAAGCGAGGAGCTTGTTTACGTGCGAGCCTATGTAGCCCGCACCGCCGATTATCATTGTTGTCATTAAGCCGCCAGTGCGCGGGAGGCGGGAACTAGAAGCCTATCTCGCGCTTAACTATAAAGTTGGGCCGCTGCTTCACTTCCTCGTATATAAGGCCGATGTATTCGCCTATCACGCCCAGCATCGTGAACAGGAAACCGAATAGCAGGAGCATGAGGCAGACCATCGTTCCGTAGCCGTCATACGGGACGCCGAAACGCAGCACACGATAGACGACGTACAGCAGCATCAGGAACGAGAAGCTGGAAATGGCCAGCCCCAGCATCATTATAGCCTTCAGCGGCACATAAGAATGCACCAGCAGGCCCTTGAAGGCCAGGTCGAAAAGCTTGAGGGTTTCGGCGCGGGTCTCCCCGGCGAAACGGGGAAGGCGTTCGCACTCCACGCCTATGGACTTGAACCCGACCCAAGCGAACAGACCGCGCACGAAGCGGTTGCGCTCCTCCATCTTGTTGATGGTTTCGTAGACTTTGCGGTCCACGAGGCGGAAGTCGCTTACGTTGCGCGGTATCATCCCGCCGGTCATCTTGTTCGCGACGAAGTAAAAGACCTGGGCGGCTATGCGGCGGAAAAGGGAGGTGTTGGCGCGCTTGGTGACCACCTGATAAATATTATCGTACCCCTCTTCCCATTTCTTGATAAACTCGGTAATCAGCTCGGGCGGGTCCTGCAGGTCCGCCGCCATTATGACGGCGGCATCGCCCTTGGCGTACTTGAGACCGCCCGTCACCCCGCCGTCCATGCGGAAATTCCTCGAAAACTGAAGAATCTTGAAGCGCGGGTCCTGCTGGTGAATCGCAAGCATTTTGGCGAACTGTCCATCCTGTGCCCCGTTTTCAATCAATATGACTTCAAAATCGTAGTTTTTATTTTCGGCGAACACGGCCTGCAACCTGTGGCACAGTTCATCAATACAGCCTTCCTCGTTATAGGCCGAGGTTATCACCGATATCAACTTTCTGCCGCTGGACATCAAAACCCCCTTACTAACATTTTATTCAGGCGCATAATGGATATATATTATATAAAAACTGAGGTCGCTACCCCGTGATAAATGTCACGGTATAAATTCCGCGACAGCCCAAACCAACGGACAAAATGTTATATTTTTGAAATACCGGCATGCGAAGTATGCCCTTGTCCCTATCCGGCATATTCGCCACGCCCAGTAAGCGGGACTCCCTGCGGAACGGCGATAAACGCATTTGGAGATAACGAAGGGATTGCACCCACGGGGATCCGCCGCATATATTTCAGAAGAAACATCGTTTTTGCCAGAAAAGATAAACATGGACACAACTGGCGTTGACAACGCCTGAAACGGAGGAATCAAGCTCATATGGAAGACAAGCATATAACAGCCGCGATAGCCGCGCTCACCGGCCAGAACAGCGTAGGCGAAAAGGAAAGGATAGAGAAGGGAGTGCGCCAGACGGCCGCCCTGTGGCGCAAGGAGGACGGCAGCGGGACGGACTTCGAAAACTTTTGCCAGAATTACTTTTTCACCGGAGAAAACCTGGACATCCTTCTTGAAAGAATGGAAACCAAGATGGAACTGCTTTCAGGCCATTTCAGCGCGCTCACTCGCGGACTGATGCGCGAGATACACGAGGACACCGGCCCCCTGCACCCCGTGGACAGCATGTTCGCCGCGTACAGCCCGTCCGCCCACCTGATGGAGGACCTGTTCAAAAACAAAATAGCCTTCACCATACTGCTCAACTTTCCAGTCCCGACGCTCGAGGAGTGCCTCTCCACCGGCTCCAACTGGAATCGCAAACGCTGGGCGCAGGCCAGGCTGGCGCAGTCCGCGGCCTTCCGCGTGCCGCCCGAGGCCGGGCAGAAGATAAACGCCGCGCAGTCCGCCGCGGAAAGCTACATCAACGGCTACAACATAAACATGGACCGCGTTACCGGCTTGGACGGTGGGCAGCTCTTCAGACCGGGGCTTAAGCTGGTCAGCCACTGGGGATTGCGGGACGAAATAAAATCGCTCTACAGCAATCCGGCGGCGAACCTGACCGCGCAGAGGGCCATACAGCGCATAATGGAACGCATAGTCGCGCAGGAAATACCGCAGGCGGTCATAAACTCCGGCGAAGGGAAGTGGGAGCCGTTCTCCAACACTCTTGACGGCAAGACGGCCGACGCGGAACCGGACACCCGGTACGCGCGCCTGCTGGATATTTTCAAGGCCTACAAGGCGGAGGACAAGTATTACCCCTCCCTGCCGACGCACATCGACCGCCGGTTCAAGCTCAACCGCGAGCTGCCCGAACAGGAAGTGGAGGATATGTTCGACGCGGTTCTGCGCGCTCCGGCTGGAGCGGCGGTGGCCGCCCTTATAGAGAAGCGGCTGGGCAGACCGCTCGAGCCCTTCGACATATGGTATGACGGGTTCAAGGCCCGCGGCGCCATTGACCCCGCTAAACTGGACGCGATAGTGAGCGAAAAGTATCCGGATGCCGAGGCGTTCCGCCGGGACATTCCCGCCATACTGCGCAGGCTTGGCTTCGACGGTGAAACGGCGGATTTCCTCGGCGAGAGGATAGCCGTTGACGCCGCGCGCGGCGCGGGCCACGCATTCCCCCCTTCCATGAAGACGGAGAAAGCTCACCTGCGCACGCGCATAGGCGCTAAGGGCATGAACTACAACGGCTTCAACGTGGCCATGCATGAACTGGGCCACTGCGTGGAGCAGGTGTTTTCGCTCTACCGCATGGACCATCCGGTTCTCAGCGGCGTACCGAACACAGCCTTCACCGAGGGATTCGCCTTCGTATTCCAGGCGCGCGACCTGGAAGTTCTGGGCCTTGAAGGCAAGAACGAGGTCTCGGAACAGCTGTCCGCGCTGGACAATTTCTGGGCCACGCGGGAGATAGCGGGAGTGGCCCTGGTGGACATGAAAGTGTGGCGCTGGCTGTACGCCCACCCCAGAGCAAGTGTTACCCAGCTGAAGAAAGCCGTCACGGCCATATCAAAAGAAGTGTGGAACACCTACAACGCCGGCCTTTTCAAGGCCAAGAACAGCGCCCTGCTCGGCATTTATTCGCACATGATATGCTACGGCATGTACCTGCCGGATTATCCGCTCGGGCACATAATAGCCTTTCAGGTGGAGAACTATTTCCGCGGGCACGACCTGCCCGGAGAAATGGAGCGCATGTGCCGGCTGGGCAGGCTGACGCCCGCCGAATGGATGCGGCAGGCGACGGGAGAGCGCGTCTCCCCCCATCCGCTCATGACCGCCGCGGAGCAGGCGGCGGCGAAGCTGGCGTAAAAGACGTTGCGGGGCTAAACTATCAGGCACAGGGACACGGATAATATCCGAGGAGGCCGCGCCATGAAGAAAAACATGAACAGGCTGGACAAGGTGGTGCGCATAGCGGGCGGACTGCTGATAATATGCCTGGGAATATACTACAGGAACTGGCTGGGAGTGCTCGGCTTCATTCCGCTGGCCGTCGTCTTCGTAGGCTGGTGTCCCGTCTATTCACTGCTGGGCATGAACAACTGTCCGCCCTGCGACGAGGAAGAGGAGAAGAAGAGGGAGCAGGACATGAAATGACGCCCCTTCTTCGGCGCCGCGATATGAAAAGGCCCCCGCGCTTGCGGGGGCCTTTTTAATTTCAAAACAACCGTCGTTTATTTCTGAACCGGCTTGAAGCTCTTCTTGACAGCCTCGAACAGGGGGAGATTCTTGGCGAACAGCTCCGTTGTCGAGTAGTAGCGCAGGGTATAGAAGCCCTGCTCTCCCTTAACCACCACGAAGGCTTCCTTGACCGGCACGCGCTTCGGGGAGGCTGCGTCGGGCGGCTGGAATTCCACCGTCTGATGCTCGAACTCCTTGGTCTGCCTGCCGGACAGTTTCCCGTTGGACACCGCGCTGAACTTGTCGTCCTTTATCTTCAGGAGCGGGTCCGGCTTGGAGAACGTGTCCACGAACGACTGGAATGTGCCGTACATGGAGTTGCCCGGGCCGTAATAATCCACTGATATGCGCGTCAGCACGCCGTCCGGGGTGCGAAGGCCGAAGCTCTGCACGCCGTAGACCTTCTGGGCTTCGCCGGAAGCGCCGGTCGGGGTCATGCCCCATCCTTCCGGCAGGCTGACGGAGAAGTATTCCTTGTACTGGGTATAAGCTGTAAGCTTCACTGCCGCCTCCTGCCCTACCTTGGCTTTCGCGGACATATCCTTCTTCTTGGCCTGCGGCGTTTCAGCCGCGAAGGCCCCGGTGGACAGCGTGCACAAAGCTACGCACAGCATTAAAGATGTTTTCATTTATATGGCTCCTATTTCCCCGGCAGTGGCGGAACCGTCTTCGCCGTCGAGGAGGATTCCAGTATAGCTTTTCTGGTCTCCACTATCCATTGCTGGTCGGAGGCCTTCTTGTCGCCGTAGGCCTGATACCACTTGAAGGGACTGTTCATGAGCGCCTCAAGGGTCGGGGTGTTCAGGCCCTTGATGTCGTCGGCCGACATCCGCTGGGCCACGGTGCCCATAAGGGAGCCGTTGTTGGGGTCTATGCCCTGGCGCAGTTTTTCCTGCGCGGCGAACACGAAGGGATGCTCCGCTTTCTGTTTCTTGCGCGCGGCGAGCTCGTCGGATATCATGCTGGCCACGGAGAACGCGTCGGCCGAGAAGCCTTCGAACGTGGGCTGCTTCTGGTAGAGAGGCGCGACCTCGCGGGTTATGCCGACCAGGCCGTCCTTCTTCAGCGATATGGCGCGCTGGAGGTGGGCTTCCAGTATCTGCGAGCCGTAATTCTCATTACCGGCGGCGGCCTCCATCTTGGCCTTCTCGATGACGAACAGTCCGCCCATGGAGAACGCTTCCACTTCGAGGTCCTGCTGGTAGGGCTGGTAGACCTTGTTGGCGATGGCCCACGCGCTCTGGCGCTGGTGGGTTGCCTCGTGCACGAAGTTGGGGGCGACATAGCGGGTAAGCTCGAGCAGGGGACCGTCCTTCTTCATGAGGTCCTCGGCCGTGTAGCCATGCTCCGCCATCCAGCTCTCCGTGAACTCCTTGCTGAAGGTGATGGCCTTGCCATCCCAATAGCCCACCGCGCCGGGAGCGGTCTGGATGATAAGCTTCATCGTATTGGTGCCGGCCTTCTTGTACGCGGGGTCCTCGTAGAACTGAAGTATGGCGTCGCCGGCCTTGGTGCCCTTTATCTCCGCGGGCAGCCGGTCCTGAACGCGAGAGGCGATGGCGGCGCACTGCTCGGCTGTAAGGCCGCTGGAAGCTGACTTGGCAGCCGTGGCGGCGGAAGCGGTTTTAGAACCTTCCGACATGTCTACAACGCCGCCGCGGGAGGAGGAGAGGTCGAACATCGCGCCGAGGGCGGCGCTCTTGTCGCCAAGAGACATTTCCTTCATCCCGTCCAGTTTCTTGCTCATCTTGGAAACCTGGGCCTTGGCTTCCGGAGTGACCGCGGTGGCGGCCTTTTTGCCAGAGGCTTTCTGTGCGGCCAGATTATCGCGCACGCTGAGCAGGTATTTGACGAAGGCGTTGAGCTTGGGTTCGCTCATTTCCTGGCCGAGCACCTGATAGACGGTGACCATCTTCTTGAACAGGGCCTCGTCCACGGCCGTAACCGGCACGGACATGCACTGGTCGGCCATGCTGTCGGCGAACGCGGTCATTTCGGCCAGACGCTCGGGCAGCTTCTTGCCGTCCCAGGCAGCCTGCGTCACGCCCTTGGCGGTCAGGTAATCCTTGCGGGCCTTTTCCATGACGGCGTAGTCATATACGGCCTTCTTGAAAGTGCCTTCCTGCGCGGGCATGTACTTGACCACCCACGCCTGGGAGAGCTTGACATCGACATAGTAGCCGAGCGCCACCAGGGGATTCTTGGCCTTGGATGAAGGAGACTTGCTCAGCAGGCTGGCTGTGTTGGCGCTGATGCGGGAGGCCATGCCGGTGCGCAGGGTTTCCGGCGCGCCGAGGGATTCATACATGGACCGCATATCCAGTATGGCGTTGGCGTTTTTAAGCAGCGCGCGGGCGCGTTCCTCGCCGGCGGGACCGGAAGCCTTGAGGGCCTCTAGCACGGCGTAGTTGTCCGCGTTCAGCTTGTCGGAACAGTCCTTAGCCGCTGCCGGGGCCAGCTGGTCAGGCTTGAAGTTCGCTTCGCAAGCCTGGGCTATCTTGTCGGCGTCCGCATAGGACATGGCGGCATATGCCGGCACTCCCGAGAGGACGGAAGCAGCGATCGCCACTAGAGCGACTAACTGCGGTATGCGCTTGTTCATAACATTCTCCTTTTCCAACCTATCCTGAAAACGTGGTTACTGCTGTTTCAGCCTGCCGTAGGCATAAACGGCCTTCTTGTTGACCCACTGCTTCGTGACCAGGCCCTTGCCGGAAGAAGCATGGAGCAGCCAGATATAGCCGCCCTTCTCGGCCCCCATGTAGATGCCGACATGGGTGATACCCTTGTAAGCCCCGTTCGTCTGGCCGGTATGCCAATCGATGAACGCCAGGTCGCCCGCCTTGGGGGCGCCCTTGACCAGCGAAATGTTGCCCTTTCCCAGTTCCGCTATGCGGTACTGGTCGTCGGCGCAGCGGGGAAAAGCCTTGCCCGCGAGCTTGGCCCGGATAAGCGACATGCGGGTGAACATGCCGCAGTCGGTGGCGTGCACTCCGTCGCCGCCAAGCTTGTAAGGTATGCCGATATCATGTTCCGCGGCCTTGATGAAACGCTGCGCAACGGTAAGTTCCACGCCCTTGGGAAAGCCGGGCAAATCCGATTCGTCCGGGGGGTCCTGCTTGAGTATCAGGGCGCCGGGCTCGGAGCTTTCCTCTATTACCGGGTCTTCAAGAACGCGGTTGTTGTATTCATAAACCTTATCTTCGTCTTCGGAAAAAACGGCCTGGGGCACTTTCGGCGCCCCGGAAGCGCCGCTGGCCTGTCCAAGCGAAGCCGAAGCGCTGTCCGTCCCCGCGGCGAACGCCGGCGCGGCAAGAAAAGCCGAAACAAGCAAAGAAGTCAAAATCGTGTTCATGGCAATCCTCTGAGTTTAATTTACCCTATACAATATCATGCAATGTATAGAGCGCGGTCACAAGGTCTTGCGGACCCATGCCGACCCGGGCTAAAGGACCCAGTTATTTTGTGAGCCTGCCATACCCCACTACGGCATTCCTGTTGACCCATTGTTCGCAAACCTCCCCCCGGCCGGAGGAGGCGTGCAGGACGTAGATATAACCGTCCTCGTCCTGTCCGAGGTATATGGCGACATGGTGTACATTGCCGTAGGCGTCCGGGTCATTATATCCCCAGCTCATGAAAACAAGGTCGCCGCGCTGCTTGTCGGACGAAGAAACAAGGGAGAGCCCCGCCTCGCCGGCTTCGGCAAGCCTGTACTGGAAGTCCGCCCGGCGGGGAAAATCCTCATCCGCCAGCCCAGCCCCGATAAGAGCCATGCGGGTAAGCATGCCGCAGTCAGTGGAAGTCACCCCGTCGCCGCCAAGAACATAGGGAAGGCCCATATAGCCGTAAGCCTGCGACAAAAACAGGTCAGAGGACGATGACTTCTGCATTCCGGCTTTCTGTTCCGTCATTTTAGGCAGGGAAAGCGGCGGGGCCTTTTTGAGAATGAGCGCGCCCGGCTTGGTACTTTCCGGAATCTTCGCGTCCCTCAGATAGGGCTTCTTGCCGGTGAATATGGACAGGGATTTGTATTTAGGCGCGGGAACCTTGGGCGCGGCCGAAACACCCTTGAAATATTTATCCTTTACCGAACTTCCCTCCTGCTGGGCGAACGCGACATGGGATGATATTAATATGGAAATAACCGCCAACACAGATAAACGCATAATCATTACTCTCCTCAGAGCTGGGGAACAACAATCCGGCTCCTGTATACCTTATTTTCGCATAATGGCCGATTAATACAAGGGACTTAGGGCCCAATGCCGGCGTCCCAATGTGCCCTCGGTGCGAACGGGACGTTTTTCCAAAAAAAGCGCGCGCCCCGCAAGGGACGCGCGCGCATTGCGAAACCCGCTTGAGCTAGCTGAATTTTTCCATGCCGGAGAAGTTACGCCTGCTGGAGAAACCGGAAAGTATCTCTTTCTGAACGGCGGAAAGAGTGCCAGACACCATGCATGCCACAAGCTCTCCCGTCCCCGGCCCCATCATGAACCCCTGCCCGCACATGCCGCCCGCCACCACGAAACCGCGCGGGTCCTCCATGGTATCCACAATGGGGAAACCGTCCGGCGTCATGGGGTATAGCCCGCGCCAGGTGCGCCGCACCTTCACGCTGGCCAGCTTGGGCAGAAGGTTCACCAGCCTGCGCGAGGCCGTCGGCAGGAAAGCCGATGTGGCCTGCCTTGAAGTGCCCCAGGCCTGGGGGTTGAGGGTATAGCAGAAGATGACCTGATTCTCCTCGTTCTGGTAGAAATAGCAGTTTTTCGAATCATGCTCCGGCCTGATGTCCACCACCATCGGCTCGAACATCCTGCGGACGGGTTCGGTCACGGCGGCCTCGTGGGTATCGGGCATGATAGGCACGTCCAGCCGGACCATGGCGCAAATATCCTTGGCGTTGGCTCCCGCCGCGTTGATTACCCACGGGGCGTGATAGGTGTCTTTAGACGTCACGAGACCCTTCACCGCTCCGTTCTCCACTATGACGCTGGCTACGGACTCCTTGAAGCGGAACTCCACGCCGAGCCGTTTGGCGTGCCGGTAAAAGGCCTGGGAGCAGAGAAGCGGAGAGGCGCTGGCGTCGTCCGGGCAGTAAGTGCCGCCGCGCAGATTTTCCGCGCATATGCCGGGGACCAGCTCCAGCATGTCCTCCCGGGAAATCCAGTTGATGTTCAGCCCGAACCCCTGCTGGACCTTGAGGAGGTCGCGCATCATCTTCTCGTCGCTTTCGGTATACGCGGGGAAGGTATAGCCTCCCTTGTGCCAGCCGATTTTATCCCCGTGCTTTTCCTCCCACGCGCCGAAAATCTCCAGGCTGCGGAGGCAGGCGCGTATCTTGGAACCGTCGGAGTGCGTGGCCCTTATTCCGCCTATGGCGGCCTTGTTCTGTCCCTGTCCGGGCGAGGGCATGGACTCGACGACCAGAACCTTCATCTTCCTTTCCGCCAGGGCCACGGCGGTCGGGACGCCGATGCTGCCAGCCCCCATCACTATCGCGTCGTGTGCTC